>Ga0196972_1000063_pt1 | contig 92378 bp, 77 predicted proteins | sample S1v_2013CmetaG_FD_148618 | JGI IMG/M metagenome (GOLD analysis project Ga0196972, IMG submission 148618) | Soil microbial communities from Anza Borrego desert, Southern California, United States - S1+v_20-13C | ecosystem: Environmental > Terrestrial > Soil > Desert | place: USA: California...
CAGAGGCGGGGCGCCCGCGGCCGGTACCGGGGCACGGGGACTTCGCTGCGGAGGTACTTGCGTACCGTGTTGCGTGAGACCCCAAGCTCCCGCGCGATCGCTTTAATGCCATGGCCCTGTCGAGCCAATATTTTGATCTCCACTGACTGCTCCTGAGTCAACATTTCGCGGCTCAAAAAAGCCGCCATTTTCCCCCTAGGGGTCAAATTTCTCTCGACGTCAGGGGTCATTTTTACATCGGCGGTGACACCTCGGCCATCAGCTGTCTTTAAAATCAAAGCAATGTGGTCACCGCATCGCACTCGCTGGTCGTCAGCTCGAAATCGAAGATCGCCAGATCCTCTCGCATGTGCACTTCCGAAGTCGTGCCGGTCAGGGGAATGACGTCGATCTGGGTCAAATAGCGGAAGAAGACTTGCGCGGGCGTACGCTGGTATTTCGAGGCCAAGACCTGCACAGTGTGGTGTGCGAGCACCTGGGGATTGGCGGTGAGCGTCCAGAAGCTCTGATAAAGGATCCGGTGTTGCCGGCAGAAGGCGCGGATCTCGCGGTCATAGCCGGTCTTAGCATAGAAGCGGTTCTGGACCACCGCCGGCTTAACAGTAGCCTTCCGATACAACCGCTCGAGTTGTTCGAGCGCATAGCAGTTGCTAATCCCCAGTTGCTTGGCGGCGCCAGCTTCGAAGATCGCTTCCATCGCCTGCCACACTTCCATCGTGTCTCGCTCGTTCGCTAAAGGGGAATGCAGCACCAGCCCATCGAGATACGGGGTCTGAAGATTTCTCAGTGAGCTCTCGAACGATTGGGCGACTTGCTCGGCCAAGCTCGCCTTCGGATCATACGGCATTCGGGTGGGATCCTGCCCATTCACCGACGTGAATTTGGTCTGGAGGTAGAGTTCGGCGCGGGTCAGCCCCGCCTTCAGACAGGCTGCCACGCCGGCACCAACGCCTGACTCATCATAATGCTTCGGCTGGCCGGCCGTGTCGATGCCGCGAAATCCCAAGGTGATGGCCTGCTGCACCAGGGCCGTCGTGCGGTCCTTTTTCCAGGCCGTCCCGTATAGAATCTTGGGCATCCGCACCCCGTAAGCGGATCTCACGAAGTCGGTGTCTTTCATCGATGTTCTCCGAGTGAGAGGGCGTCAAGCTTTAATTGTTTGACTAATGCCACATGACTAGTGCATTCGTTTCTAAGCGCGTGTCATCCATGTTCCAAATTGTGCTACCGTGCAGACAGAAGCTTTTGAAAATCCTACTGATGTCCAGGATTGAGACATGATTATTGATTCGGTCACCACTTGCGAGATTATGACGTCCGAGAAGGATGATCAGACGTCCAGTGAAACGGCGGAGCGATGGAGCGCTGACCGAGGTCTGGAAGACAGGGGGGCGGATGCGGGCTGAAGGCCGCACCGCCCAGGCCATTGCCACGACTGGGCGGTGCCCCGCACACCGTGTCCCGCTGGGACAGTCGGCCCCGGGCAGGGGCGACCCGGCCCTCGCGGTAAACGGACGCGGGCGCCGAAAGGGGAGCCGCGGCACCGGAGCCTTGGGCAGGACATCGCCCTCTGGGCGCCGATGTGCCGCCCAACACCGGAGACGGTGGGTTTGCCGGTTGCCCTGTGGACCCGGCAAGCGGTTCAGGTGTTGATCGCGAAAGAGACAACGGGGTGGCTGCCGATCCGGTCGGTGGGGCTTGATCCCGCAACAGCCGCTTAAGCAAGCCGACGCGCAAGAGCCTGTGGCGGTGCCCCGATGGCTACAGGAGGAGTATCCGGTACGCGCCGCCGTGTTCGCTAAGCCTCGACCCGAGTGGCGAATTCGCTTGGCTGAAGTTCATCGCTAATCAGGAAGCACTTAGCGTGTTTCAGCGTTACCTGTAACAGCGAGCAGCATAGTAGAGGGGATTGGCTATGAAACGATGATTAAAGCAGTGAAGTCTCAATCGATTTTTTCCAGCGCTGGAGGTTTGGCTTTAAACAACTCGGCTGCAAGCTCGAGTTGAGCTGTCAATGGCGGTATAGCAGGAATTTTCCAGGCTTTTCCTACGATACGGGACAACAAATTATTCAACCAGGGCCGGTCCGATTTTGCCTGATGAATGATGAATCTGTAGGATTCACCATCGTTAAAAACGGCAAAATCTTCCAGATAAACTTCAATTGTTTCTTTCTCACCGTAGAGCCTTGTTTGAACATAGAGTTTTCGCGCTTCGAGGTCAAAACGAAATTTCGTTAATTCTGCAATACCTTTAAGGATTATATTGGCCACCCAAATGATCAATATATTGGGCGTTAATTTTATTACCATTTTTATTAAACTGGATTTGATGCTCATTTTTTAGCCTTCATTCGTTAATAGGACAAAATTTATAATTATAATCATTATTATTGATTAGGCAGTTAAATCAGAATCGTGCTTTGAATAGATATCTGATTTATTCAATATAGCTCAAGCGCTTGCGCTGATCAGTAGTTGCTGAAAATCGCCCTTTAATTGCCGAAGCAATAAGTGCTCAGCGACAAGTTCGTTCGCATTCTTAGCTCGCTATACCCGATTGATCTGCTTAGCTGTTATGGCGAACGAACCTCATGCGAAGAACTTACCGGGCTTCTGCATTTCCTGTTTAATGTTGAGCAGGTCACCACGTTTACCTGATTACTGAAGAGTAAAGCACTGAATTATCTCGCGGGGAAACTGCCTCGATGTCGGAACAGCGTCCTCGAGGGTTTGAATCAGTCCTGGCGCTTACTCGCCTGCTGAACCCGTTTGAAGAGAGCCTCGGCGGCTTGTCAGGCCGTAGCGTCCTGCCCCAATTTGAAAGCAGCAAGTTTTACTCTGCCGTAGCCATCAACGTAAAGGGGGGCCGCCGACGTCATCATTGTAGGGTGAACCATCCTCGTGGATCGCGGGGTACTCGCCTTTGGTCAGATCAGTCCGACTAACTCTGCAAGATACACCCAAGTTCAGCATCGAAGAAGATGACCGTGGTCGTATTCTCAATGGACTGGCACACTGCTTCAGTGTCGCCTGTTTTAGCCGTTACGGTGAGCCACGTTCGTGCGTCGCCGGCAATCTCTTATAAGAAAGGGGACAGGCTTTTGCGGTTGAAGGAGAATGTGAAGAATCCCAAGTTTTTCTTATCTTATGAGCAAGGCGCAACTTAAATGGCTGTCTGTCACCCCAGTGTCAAAGCCTTTGCTATGTTTTGCGGTTTTTTTATGCTTCTGTATGTAGGCGCGTGTATTTGGCTGATTTTTCTGTCTTTTCGGCATATTGCAATGCTCCTTTAATGGAGTGGTCGCTGCTTCGAGTCGGCTATGGCTCACCAAGAAATTCAAAGACCTACAGAAATGTAGGCTTTGTTGTTTTAGGTTTCTGCTCAAAACTTTTTAAGGCCGTGAGAGGCAGGCATTCTTGATCTGAGATAGTTGATTGCAAGACAGTTAACGAAAAAGCCCGGTTTTTGACTGGGCTTTTTACTTTAGGTAGAGTCGATACAGGCCTTAAGGGATTTGGAGGCGTTATGCGTGTCGTGTTTTTTGCTTTGTTGGGGCTGATTGCTGGGTGTGCGTCCGATCCGGCGGTGCGACAGCGGGTAGTCGGAGCGGTTCAGGCTCAGTGTTTGGCTGAATCCAAGAATTATGCCGAGACTGGCGCGGCAAAGGACTACTTCACGCGGTGCGTTGATAGTCGGTTGTCGGCTTTGGGTGTGGATCCGATCTATGATCCCGGTTTTGAGCAGCGATGGCCGGAGTTCGAGAATTCGATGACCGAGCGGACGCTTCAGGAGAAATAGGCCGAGTCTCGACCGCCACTTGGGCCGATTGTACCTGTAGCAGGTATCAGGCCTGTTTGATCGATGGCGTACGATCAGAGTGTTCGTTTCCAGCCTTGCCTCTTTCATCCAGCAGCCGCTCAATAACGTTTCTGCCGTGTTCGATATTTCTATCCAGATCGCTTCTTCGAACTTGATTTGACCTTAGCCGCCCCTTTTGGGCAGACGCCGATTTTTAGGGCATCAAGCTTAAGAATGAGGGGCTCAGAGGTTGTGAGCGAGCTGCTTTTTTACGGGGTTTTGCGGCGAATACGGTCTTTCCCGGACAAGAAACCTAATTTTTGGTCGATGACCGGGAAGGGAGGGCATACTATTGAGTTATCGGAACCTTACCGAGCAGGTCATCGCCAAGCGGTCTGTAAGGCTATCGTTACGGGAGTAGTTCTGCGGGTTCCTCACAGTTGGCTAGGAATATTTCATCAAAGTTGTCACTGTTGCCCCCGGTCAGGTCGGACCTCGACACAAAGGCAATGCGTGTCCCGTCGGAATTGATTGATGGGCTGATGCTGTCGCCTGCGGTAGCGTTGGTGACCTGGGAAAAGGCGTTGGTGACGGTATTGAACAAGAAGATTTCAAGAGTGCTGTCAGGGTTGCTTCCGGTCAGATCCCGCCCAGACACAAAGGCAATATGGGTGCCGTCGGCATTGATCGATGCCGAGTAGTTCTCGAGGAGAGGTTCGCCCCCGGTGGAATTGGTAATCTGCGTGAGGGTGCCGGCTGTGGTGTCGACCAGGAAGATTTCATCGTTGCCGTCCGCATTGCTCCCCGTCAAGTCTCGGTTGGAGTGAAAGGCGATGCGGGTGCCCTCCGCGTTGATGGACGGCGCGAAGTTGCCGATGCCGTCCCCGCTTTCGATGGAATTGGTCAGCTGTGTGGTGGTGTTGGTCGCCGTATCGAACAGGAAGATCTCCCGGCTGAAATCGGGGTTCCCACCGGTCAGGTCTTCATCGGAGTCAAAGGCGATGCGGGTGCCGTTCGCGCTGATCGATGCATTGAAGCTGCCGATTCTCGCGGGCGAATTGGTGATCTGAGCGATGGAATTGCTCACCGTGTCGACCAGGTCTATTTCAAAGTTGCCGTTCGGGTTCTGGCCCGTCGGATTGGCGTTGGACTCAAAGGCGATCCGAGTGCCGTCGGCGTTGAGCGATGGCAGATAGGCCTGGCCCACTCCGGCGTTCTTGGTGAGCTGTCTGAAGGTTCCCGCCGCAGCGTCGAACAGGAAGATCTCCCTGTTCAGCTCGGGATTCTGCCCGGTCAAGTCCGCGGTAGCCTCAAAGGCGATACGGGTGCCATCGGCGTTGAGTGAAGGAGCATGGTTGGTGGGCGCTGCGCCGCTCGTCGTGTTGGTGATCTGGGTAATGGTGTTCGTATTGCTGTCAAACAGGAATATTTCATGGTTGCGGTCAGGGTTGCCTCCGGTCAGGTCGGCGTCGAGATGAAAAGCGATGCGGGTGCCATCGGCGTTGATGGCTGCATTGTTGCGTTGAATGATGGCACCGAACGTATTGCCGTTAGTGATCTGTGTGATGTTGCAGATCGGTTGGGCGAGAGCTGTTTGCGACCATATCCCAATTAAAGACGCGGCTAGCGGCAATCTTGCATGGAAATGTTTCTTTGCTCTTGTGAGTCCCAGCGTTTTGTTCCTTAACGTCTTCATGATTCCCTTTTTCCTTCATCTGAACGAGAGTTTCGATCTGAGAAATATTTAGTTCCTGATTTTTCAATTAAGTTCTGGTCGGAATAAATAAGCGTGGTGGGCCGAAATGCGTGAATATCGACAACGGGCCGTACGTAATTTTCGGCTTTGCATCTTCGAACAGAGAATTTTTCGCGGCAAATTCGCCCGACGACTTGTTTATGCAGGCTGTAGCACGGCAATCGTAGTTTTCGTGGGTCCGCTCAGTGGGTCGACGGCCGAACAGTTCCCCCACAAGCTCGAGAGCTTGATCGGATCAGCCTTACCGAGACCAATGCAGCAAGCGCATGTGTCCTCGCTTTGTCGGAAATCCTAGGTTAGGAAGACAAACAACGGCGTCGAGCACAATGTTCAGGTGCTCGATGCTGAAACTGATGTATGACTGGCCTGTCGTCCTCAGCAAGGCCAAGCCGGATGAGGGGCGGTTGACAATAGAATGACACTCCGGTTTGATCCGAAGTGGGACGGCTCATTCGCAAAGCCTATGGGGACACGCAACAATCGGCGACTTGTTGCGATGGCTGCAGATTTACCGGGCTTGGAAATGTGCCTATTTGCGTCAGGCCGATTTGCTCGATCGCCTTTCAGCAGATTTGAGACATAGATGGCTGGGGTTGACGCAGCATTGAACATTGCATTTGTGGCCAACATGAAGCCCGGTTGGGATGTTTCCGAAATGGGCTTCCCAGAAGAACCGATCCGGATGCACATTTTCCCAGCCTACACTCGTACGCTCATTGTCCTCCTGCATCGATCCGATCCATATCCAGCATCCAGACTCGGTCACGGGGACGACAAATTCCATGAGTTTCTCAATCGACATTCGATTATCCATAATCGCTCTCCGTTTCCAGTCCAAACAAATCGGTCACAGGTCAAGAGCACGCTTGAGGCATAACAACTTCGCGAAAGCGTGAGAAAACCTTACGATGTGACAAACCTTGCTGGCGCATATCGGTCCTGATTTGTTGCGCCGGCGCAATCACTATTACTAATCAGTCGATTCAACAATCACAAACTTAAGGCGCATTGTCAATACTAGTTATTCCCCTTTTTCTCTTAAGGACGTCGAGTGTAGTCAAGTCGCGATGGTTGGATTCGGAAGTGATCTTTTTGCCTGTAAGTTGCTGTTTGTTTTGCAGTAATTCAGCTATCCAAAAATCAAAGAAACATATGTTCGGGTAAAAATGTCGGGATTTTCAGTTTCTTACGAGGCGTCATTTGTTCTTGCAAACTAAAGTGAATATACGATACAAATCATGCTCGACGATCAGACAGATTGTTTGCAGAGCAATCGAGCCATGTTGACGCAAGCAGTCGATCTCTCATCTGCGTTTTTGTTAACTTTTTGAATTTAGCGGGATTGCTCCGGAATCTGTTATGAACGTTCGATGATAATTCGAAGAATCAAGCGGTTAGTGAAGGCGCGCCTGAATCGACAGGCACGGGAGCTTTGGTAATTCAATGCGTCACGGCGAGTTCATAACCGGCTCCAGATTATTTTTCTTGACGTCGCGATCTTAAATATTTTAATTATTGCCGGGCCGAGACCCATAATTCCGATATTCGGATGGGATTGCTGAACCTTCCGGCAGCTAGTTTAGTTTCATTTTTTGTAGGTTATTTTTGTGCGCATGAGCATCTGGCCTATGGATAGGAAAGGTCTGCGCGCATAAGCTTCAGGCTTGGAGTAGGGAAAGAATCCATCACATAGGAGGTGAACGGATGGAAACGCTTATCGCTATCACGCCGGCACATTGCCTTGATCCGCAAATTGCCGTCGCGGCTTTAAAAGCCCATGGAATCGGGATTTTGGACCTGGGTTACCGAGATACGCCGGATGCATTGTCATCCGCACTCAGCAGCTTGGCGTCTGCCGCCGGCCAATCGGCGCAGTGGGGGATCCGCTGGGATACGGTGAGGTCACCGGCCCGAGGTCTCGATCGACTTTCCGAACTTCTGCCATACCAAGTTCCTATCCTCGTCCTCGCGGGATCGAGCTCCGCCGAATTGACCGCTTTGCGGAAGCGAGTCAAGTCCATCGCCCACCGAGTTTTCGTCGAAGTCTATGATTTCCCATCGGCCCAGGCCGCCATCGCCGCCGGTTGCAACGGCCTGATCGTCAAAGGGCACGAGGCGGGCGGGTCGGTCAGTCGCCACTCGACCTTCATTCTCCTGCAGGAGCTCAAGGGACGCCTGAGCATTCCCTATTGGATTCAAGGCGGAATTGGGCTGCGGAGCGCTGCCGCAGCGGCGCTGGCCGGCGCAAGCGGCGTCGTGCTGTGTGAACAGCTGTGGCTAACCGACGAAAGCCCTCTCGCTCGTTCGCATCTGCGTGGCATGTGGAGCCAGCTGGACGGCAGCGAAACGGTTCTGCTCGGCGGGGAAGAGGCGCCGTTTCGGCTGTTTGCACGGTCTGGACGCAATAAATTCCAGGAATTGGAACAACGGGTGGCACGGGGTGAGCCCTGGCGCGATCTCCTGGTGCAGCGTTTAGGCGAAACAGACGATGCGCTATTGCCCGTGGGCCAGGATATCGCATTCGCCGCTCTGCTGGCCAAGCGCTACGGTACGGTGGGTCGCATCCTCACCGCCGTGAAAGCCGGCATGGATTCGATGATCGAGCAAGCACGCTCGCACAAGGCCTTGTCCCCCGACTCGCCGCTGGCGCGCAAGCACGGTACCCGGTTTCCGATCGTTCAGGGGCCGATGACGCGGGTCAGCGATACCGCCCCGTTCGCGAAGGCGGTGGCGGAAGCGGGCGGGCTTCCGTTTCTTGCTTTGTCCGTCATGCGCAAGCCGCAAGTTCACGCCTTGTTGAGCAATACCCGTGCACTCATGGGCGATCTGCCCTGGGGCGTGGGGCTGCTCGGCTTCATGCCGCTGGAACTGCGCCAGGAGCAGCTCGATGTGATCCGCGACGTTAAGCCGCCCTTCGCCATCATCGCCGGCGGAAGGCCCAGCCAGGCGCGCGAGCTGGAGGCGCTGTCGATCAAGACCTATCTGCACGTGCCTTCGCCGGGCTTGCTTCACAGCTTCATCAAGGAAGGTGCCCGCAAGTTTATTTTCGAGGGCAGCGAATGCGGCGGGCACACCGGTCCGCGCACCAGCTTCATCCTTTGGGAATCGGCCATCGAGGTCCTGACCACGGCCGAATTGGAAGATCCGGAGTCGGTTCAGGTGCTGTTCGCCGGAGGTATTCATGACGAATTGTCGGCCGCGATGCTTTCGGTCTTGGCTGCGCCGCTCGTCGCCCGCGGCATGAGCATCGGGGTCGTCATGGGGACGGCGTACCTCTTTACCGAAGAAATCGTGCGTACCGGAGCAGTCGTAAACGAGTTCCAAGCCCAGGCGATCGCCTGCCGAGAAACCGCCTTGCTGCAATCCGGCGTGGGCGTTTATACCCGTTGTGCCAAGACGGAATTCTGCGACGAATTCAACCGGACCCGGCGCGAGCTGCAGATGGCACTGGAATCCGAAGAACGCACGTTGAAGGTTCTGGAGCTGCTCAACGTCGGCCGGCTGCGCATTGCATCCAAGGGTATCGCTCACAACAGCCAACCCGTGGCAACAGGCACCGGCGACCGGTACGTTAAAGTCAATGTCCAGACTCAGCGGCGCGAGGGCATGTACATGCTGGGCGAAGTCGCACGGCTGAGGAACAAAACGCTGACCATCGCCGAGCTTCACACGGCGGTTGCAACCGGCAGCCAGGAACTGCTCGCGAGTGCCGTTCACCCGCCGGAGGCGAAACGCTGGACGCGACCACAGAACCGGGACGATATTGCGATCATCGGTATGGCCTGCCTGCTGCCCAAGGCGGGCAATGTGCGTCAATACTGGCAAAACATCCTGATGCGGGTAGATACCATTCGGGAGGTCGCCGACGACCGCTGGCGCCCGGCCGATTTCTACGATCCCAAGCGTGGAACGCCGGACAAAAGCTACTCGAAATGGGGCGGCTTCCTCGAGGACGTCCAGTTCGACCCTACCGTTTTCGGTATTCCTCCGGCCTCCTTGCGGTCCATCGAACCGATGCAACTCCTCGCTCTGGACGTGGCGAAACGCGCTCTGGAGGACGCCGGATTCGACCGCCGCCCTTTCCCGAGAGAGCGCACGGCCACCATCTTCGGCGCGGGTGGGATGCACGACCTCGGTACCAGCTATATCTTCCGCACCTTGCTCGCCCATTACCTCCCCAAGGTTCCAGGGCTGCCCGAGGCGACCCGCAACCATATCATGCAAACGCTTTACGAGCGCGAGCTTCCCAAATGGACCGAGGACTCGTTTCCCGGCTTTCTCGGTAATGTCGTAGCAGGACGGGTCGCTAACCGCCTGGATCTCGGGGGCACCAACTTCGCAGTCGATGCGGCCTGTGCCTCCTCGCTTGCGGCGTTGGACGCGGGCATCAAGCAGTTGCGTAACGGCGATGTGGATGTGGCGTTGGTGGGCGCCATCGATGGCACCAACAATGCCGTGTCCTTCATGGCTTTTGCCCAAACCTACGCCCTCTCGCCGCGCGGGCGCTGCCGACCGTTCGACGACAGCGCGGACGGCATCGCTATCGGCGAGGGCGTCGGGGCGCTGGTGCTCAAGCGCCTGAGTGAGGCCGAACGGGACGGCGATCGAATCTACGCCGTTATCAAAGGCATCGGTGCTTCCAGCGACGGACGCAATCGCAGCCTCACCGCGCCCCATCCTCAAGGCCAGGTGAGTGCGTTGCGCCGCGCCTATGAAGACGCCGGGGTGGATCCGTCGACGGTCGGTTTGATCGAGGCTCATGGCACGGGCACCGCCGTAGGCGACAAGTCGGAAATCGAATCCATCAACACCGCCTTCGGTGAATGCAATCCGGCGCCGCAGTCCTGCGCTATCGGTTCGGTGAAATCGATGATCGGCCACACCAAGGTCACCGCCGGCGTGGCAGGATTGATCAAGGCGGCGCTAGCTCTCAAGCACCGCGTTCTGCCGCCGACTCTGGGGGTTGAAACGCCCAATTCGCGCGTGGATTTCACAAATAGTCCCTTTTATATCAACACCGAAACCCGGCCCTGGTTCGCTCCTGCAACCAAGCATCCGCGACGCTGCGGCGTGAGCGCCTTCGGTTTCGGCGGAACCAACTTCCATGTGGTATTGGAAGAATACGGCGGCGACTACCGGGACACCGATACGATCGACCTTAGTCCCCGAGATGCCGAACCCTTCATTTTTTTTGGACCGAATCGTTCCCGTATCGTTCAGGCAGTAGAGCGCCTGCAGCAGGGACTTGAGCATCCCGAGTATCTCGATCTCGCCCAACTGGCGTATTCACTGCAGTCGGAACAACGTCAAGCAGGCGCTGACGATAGCGTCCGTGCCTGCCGGCTGGCCTTGGTCGCCACGTCGGTTGGGGATCTCAAGCAAAAGCTCGATATAGCTCTGCGCGAGTTGCGCAATGGCGATAAGACGGAGATCAGGCACCCTCAGGGCCTCTACTATCGGGAGTCCACCACTACGGGCGCCTTATGCTTCATTTTCCCGGGCCAAGGCTCGCAGAAGATCAATATGCTGCGCGATCTGGTCGTGACCCTGCCCGAACTGCACGGCCTTTTCGAGCGGGCGGACGCTCTTCTCGCCGAGCGCCTGTCTCAGCCGCTGTCCCGGTTCGTTTATCCGCTGCCGGGGTTCAGCGATGAGGAACGGGAGCGGCAGCAGAGTGCATTGAATGCCACGCGCATCGCCCAGCCGGCGCTCGGAGCGGTCGAGTTGGCGGCGTTCGAAGTGCTCAGGAACTATGGTGTCCGTCCCGATTTCGTAGCGGGCCACAGCTACGGCGAATATGTCGCCCTGTGTGCCGCCGGCGCTCTCGATCGCGACGATCTGATCCGGCTGTCCGAAGTCCGCGGACGCATCGCCGCCGAAGCGGGACAGAACTCCCGAGGGGCAATGGCTGCGGTGGATGCCGACGGCGCACGAGTCGAAGCATTGATCGCCGAGCATGGGCTCGACGTCAGCGTTGCCAATTTGAACGCTCCGGACCAGACCATCATCGCCGGCCCGACGGAGGCCATCGACGCGGCGGCAGAGGTGTTAGCCAAGGCATCTTTACGGGCAACGAAACTGGCGGTGAGAGGGGCGTTCCATTGCCCTGCCATGGCCGATGCGAGTGCCGCGCTCGCCGCCGAGTTGGCCAAAATCGAATTCCGGTCTCCTGAATTCCCAATCTTCAGCAATACCACGGGGGATCACTATCCGCATGAACCCGCTGAAATCCGGGCGCTGCTCGCCCGCCATTTGGCCGAGCCGGTGCGCTTCGTGGAAGAGGTGAACCGTCTCTATGACGCCGGTGCCCGGATTTTTCTGGAGGTCGGTCCCGGTCTGGTGCTGAGCGGTCTTGTCGATCGCATCTTGGCCGATCGCCCGCACACCGTTCTGGGTATTGATGCGCCGGGGCGCCCCGGATGGCTGCAGCTCACATATCTTCTTACCCAGCTGTTTGCACTCGGAGTTCCTGTACATTTCGAGGCTTGGTTCAAGGGCCGCGGACTGAAGGACCGTCCACTGGTAGAGTTATTCGCCCAGGCGCGGGCGAAAGCCAATCCGGGACCGTTGATCTGGCGCGTCAACGGCGGCCGGGCAGTGCCCTGGCACGATTCCGCGGACACATCCAAGAACGTCGTGCCGTTGCCGACAGGCTTGAAATCCGCTGCAGGTTCCACCGATACGGCGGCAGCTCAGGGCACGAGTGCGCGCCCATCCTTGGCACTGGTCCAAGATTTTCCGATTAACACAAGGAGGTATTCCGTGATGAACCAAGACGCATCCAACTCCGCGAAGCCGGCGATGGGCCCACCGACGGAAGGAACGCAAGCGGCATCAGATCCGAGACTCTCATTGATCCAGAACTGCGTCGCCCAGCTCATCGATCTGCAGCGCGAGCAGCAAAGAACCTTGTGCTCCTTCCTGGATTTTCTGCATGTCAATCTGTCGGGTGTACCGTTGCCGGCACAACAGTGGACGGCCGCATCGTCCGAAACCAGTGCGATAGCCGAGACGCAACGGCCGGCCGCGGCAGCTACGGCCAGCGGAGCGGTTCTGAATGCCGTGCCGCCGGCGCCCGTTTTGCCGCTCCAGCTTCGTACCGGAGGTCCGGGCGAAGCAGCGGCGGAGCGACCGTTTTCGGTGGTTCCTCCGCCCGCCGTCCATGCCAGTGGGCCAGTCTCCTCCAGGCCCAACGGCGGGGACGCCGCACCGCGTCTGGCCGTGAAAGCATCGTCCACCGCCGGCAACGGCCTTGCGCCCACGGAGCAGTTCAAGGCCGATCTGCTTCGCACGATATCGGAGCGGACCGGTTATCCGGAAGATATTCTCGATCTCGATGCCCACATGGAAGCCGATCTGGGCATCGACTCGATCAAGCGGATCGAGGTCTTCAGTGCGCTGAAAGACCATCACAATCTGCTCGAAGGCCGGGATGAGGAGACGGTGCTCGAAGAGCTGTCGGGTCTCAAGACCTTGAACGAGATCATCGCCTGGTACGACCGTCTGCGGGAGCCGAGATCAGCGGAGGGGGACGGCGATGCTCCGAAAAAATTGCAAGCTCTATCATCGATCTCGCCGGTTGAGGTGATGGAGCCTGCAGAGCGTGCAATAAAGCCCGAATCCGTGGAATGCTACGTCCTAAAGCCCATTCCAGCCCCAATCGAAGAAGCTGCGGCGGTCAACCCGAGCACACCGTCGACGGTGCTACTGCTGGGGTACGCTTCGGAGCTCAGCGAGGCGTTCCGTCATGCGCTGAACGGCGCCGGCTTTGTCACGCGGCAGATTGTTCCCGGTCGGGAAACACGAGCATTGGACGATGAACGTTTCGAGGTGGACTTGTCCTCGTCGAAAGGTTTGGATGGCCTACGGGATCTGGTTCAAGCCGCCGGGAAACCGTTTGGAGGCCTGATTAACCTCTTGAGCGTCGAGACGCCGCGAGGCGGCGAGAACGATCAGCCTCCGGAGGCGCAAGCGCGAGCACTGTTCCAGACCTTGAAAGCTCTGGAAAAGAATTTCAAAGAGGGCGCTCGCGCTGGGGACGGTTGGCTGATCAATCTGACCGCCTTGGACGGGCAATTCGGGCTGAAACGCTCGCGGCTGTTTGCGGCCGAGCCGGCGGGGACCCTCGGGGTCGCCAAGTGCGCGGCCCGCGAATGGCCGCAGCTACGGGTGAAATGCATCGATCTCGACCCGGACTTGGGAAAGAGCCAGTGGATCGAACGGGTCTTGACCGAATTGCGCTTGGACGATCGGACTCTCGAAATAGGCTACACGCATGAAGGACGCTGGCGACTCGATCTCCGGCAGCGTCAGGACCATGGCACCATTCTGCCGGAGCTGGAACTGGACGCCGGTGCTGTGCTTCTGGTCACGGGCGGAGCGTACGGCATCACCGCCGATATTGCTAAAGGCCTGGCTCGAAATCGTCGCCTGCGGCTCGTGCTGGTCGGGCGCAGTCCGATGCCGGAGCCGGAATCGTCATCCACCCGGAACATCGTCGAGCCCGATGCCCTGCGGCAATGCCTGATCAGCGAGATGAAGAGCAAGCACGGTACAGTTAGACCCGCCGAGATCGAGACCGTACTCAGACGAATTCTCAAAGAACGCCAGATCCGCACTAACTTGGCGGTCCTTAAGGAATCCGGCGCCGAAGTCGAATACCACGCCTTGGACGTACGCGATGCCGACGCTTTCGGGCGATTGATCGACGACATTTACGCGCGCTGGGGGCGCATCGACGGCGTGCTGCATGGCGCCGGTATCATCGACGACAAGCTGATCCGCGCCAAAACGGCGGAATCTTTTGATGCGGTCTATGACACCAAGGTGATTCCGGCGCTGATACTGGCCCGCAAGCTGGACCCGGCGAAACTTAAATTTCTGGTGTTCTTTTCCTCGGTGGCCGGTCGGTTCGGCAATGCGGGCCAATGTGACTACAGCGCTGCCAACGAGGTATTGAACAAGCTGGCCGATCGGCTCAACGTGGAGTGGCCGAACGTCCACACCGTCTCCATCAACTGGGGACCTTGGGATTCCGGCATGGTGAACGACGAACTGCGCAAGCTCTACGCGTCCCGGAATATCCGTCCGATTCCTGTAGAGACAGGGGTCCGGCATTGCCTGGAAGTGCTGGAGTGCCGCGACAGACGGGAGCCGGAACTGGTGATCACCGCGAGTCTCGAGACTATAGCCGGGCTCGGGCGTTCCTCGGCGCGTGATGGAACCGCGCGGCCTACGACCGATTCGGCCGTCTTGAAGCCGGCGGTGGCATCGTGATCCCACAACGGTCCGATCGAATCCCCGAGTGAGCCCGATCAGGAATAAACGGAGCATATGGATATGGCAAACCTATACAACGCGGTGTTGACGGATTTCACTCCGGTGCGGGTGTCGAAGCCCGTACCGCAGCGCGTCACCCTCGAGCTGTCAGCCTTCGCTTTCGCCAAGGCCTATTGTCTGAACAATGGCATCGACGACAAGGAAGGCTTTCGTCGGGTGCACAAGGAGGTGAAAGAGAAGTTCGACAAGTACGCGCTCTCGCCTTCCCACATCAAGCGTCGGCAACTGGCGTTCTTTCCCCGCCTTTCCGATATCCGTTTCGTGGATGGCGAGTTCACGCTGGCGGAGCCCGAGCACGAGTACCTGCGGTTGTTCGAGGACAAGACCAACCCCAAGGGTGCGGACCTCAAGACTCGGCACGAGGCTTACGGCAAGGTGGTCGGCGGATGTCTGAGCCAGATGTACGACGACAGGGCCAAGGCGCCGGACGATGTTATCCACGTGACCTGTTCCGGTTATCTGGCGCCGAGTCCCGTCGAGCGCATGGTGGCCCGGAAGGAGTGGTTCAACACTACGGTCACCCATAGCTATCACATGGGCTGCTACGGCGCCTTCCCCGCCATCAAGATGGCCCACGGTTTTCTGTCATCGTCGCAATGCTCGGTGACTCCGCCCAAGGAACGGGTGGATATCATCCACACCGAATTGCTGTCGAATCACCACAACATCGAGGACTACCGGGTTGAGAACATCATCACCATGACCCTGTTTGCGGACGGTTTTATCCGCTACTCGATGTATCCGGAACCGGTGGCGCGCGAGAAAAAACTCCCTGGCTTCAGAATCCTGACTTTTAACGAACATCTCTTGCCCGACTCCGCCGAGGACATGACCTGGGTACCGGCATCCCATCAGTTCCACATGACCCTGTCGGTTATGGTGCCCGTGGTCCTCAAGAAGCATGTCCGGTCTTTCGTCGAGTCCTTGGTACGTCGAGCAGGGATCGATTTCGGCACGGACAAGGATGAGCTGACCTTTGCCATTCATCCGGGCGGGCCGAAGATCGTGGAGCACATCCAGGACGAACTGGGTTTGCGGGAGGACCAGGTGGAAATCAGCAAGGATGTGTTCCGCGAGAACGGCAATATGTCTTCGGCGACTGTGCCGCATATCCTGAAAGCGATTCTGGAGGAGAAGTCGATCCCTCGCGGGAGACGCGTCGTTTGCCTGGGGTTTGGACCGGGACTCACGATTACGGGTCTCGTTTTGGAGAAGGTCTGATCATGAAGGAACTATTGAGCAGCGCGCTGGAAAGCGATGTTTCGCCCTTGATCGGGCGGATATACGAAATGGAGTTGCTGAGGGAGCTCGAAATCCGAAAATCCTCACCAGCCGAACCGACGGCAACGACCGAGCCAGGGGACCCGCTCGACAAAGGGGCGGTGATTATGGCGCAGGATGGGATGAGGCTGAATGCGGAGGACAGCGACGAGCCGGTTTTGCCTTTCGTCGGGCGCATTCTCGAGCATGTGGCCGGCCAGTCGATTACCGTGGAGCGATCATTGACCCTGGACGAGGATTTGCATCTGGCGGATCACGCCTTCATCCATGCGCCGGGGGTCAAGCCGCTCTCCGCCTGTCTGCCGGTGGTACCCATGACCCTGAGCCTCGAAATCCTGGCGGAAACGGCTGCCTGCCTCGCACCCGGCTACGGGCTGATCGGGTTCGAGGAGGTAAAAGCCACGCGCTGGATCGAGCTAGCCGACACCGATCGCCTGCGCCTCCGGATCACGGCCCGTTTCGCGCAGTGGGATGCCGAGCGGAGCACTTGCCATATCGCCGCCGCGATCCACATAGAGGATCAAACGGCCCCGGCGATTCATGGGCGTGTCCTGTTCGCGCCCCACTATCGTCTCGATCTTTCGCTGAGCTTTACCGAGCTGGCCGATGCCTATCGCTATCCGCGGAGCGCCGAGGAGATTTATCAGAACCGCCAATTATTCCACGGACCTGTCTATCAATGTCTGGTCGGAGAGATACTGTTGGGAGACCGGGGCGCCGCCGGAGAATTGGTGGTTAAAGCGCCCGAAATCATGTTTCGGTCCATACGAAAGCCCCAGTTTCTGACCGAGCCGGCATTGCTCGATGCGGTCGGACAGTTGATCGGGATCTGGGCCATGGAACGGGAGCGTTACGTGTTTCCCATCGGGATCGGTAAGCTTGAGCTGTATCGGCCCACGCCGCCGCCGGGAACGCGATGTCCGGTTCGGGTCGAGATCACCCGGGATGAAGGCAAGACCCTTTCCGCCGACGTCGAGATTCAGGACGGCGCGGGTGCCGTGTGGATGCGGATCAAGGACTGGGCGGACTGGAAGTTCCGCTGGGAAAAGCGACTATTGAATTTTCGCCGCCTGCCGACCCGGTATCTGCTGAGCCGTGCGCTCGACTTGCCGGCGCTTTCCCCTTCCGCCAGCTGCCGCATGATTACGGCAGACGACGTTGCCGGCTTCGACAGCGGACTTCTTGCTCGGTTCTGCCTCCATATGGACGAGATGGAGGCGTTTTCGGACAAGCGCCCGTATCCCCGGCGTCAGCAACATTGGCTGCTCGGCCGCATCGCCGCCAAGGACGCGGTGCGCGAGTGGCTGGCGCGGCAAGCGGAGACGGAAGACATGTTGCACCCGGCCGCCCTGATCATCGGCAACGACGAGCAGGGCCAGCCCAGAGTAACGTCGGGGCTCAAGGCGGAGGGATTGCCGCAGCTCAGTATCGCCCACAGCGAGGATCGCGCCATCGCCATCGCCCACGACGACACAGTGGGCGTGGACATCGAGCCCATCAGCCCACGGCAGCCGGACTTTGTGGAAACCATGGCCAGCGAATCGGAGCGTTCGCTTCTAGACGGCTTGCACGGCGACTCCGACGAATGGATGACGCGTTTGTGGTGCGCCAAGGAGGCGGCCGCCAAGTTCTTGGGGCTCGGGATCAACGGTTCGCCGAAGGTCTACGAGGCGCAAGCCATCGGCGAGGAGGGGCTGATCCATATCGTCCATCGTAGCAGCGGCCGAGCGATCAGGGTTCGCACGCTACGCCAGACAGAATTCGTCATTGCCTACGCTGGCACGGATACGGCGGAGACGGCGGTGGGACAGGCGTAATCGCCATCAAAAAGCACGACAGGATCAAATGATGAACAAGATCGTTCGGGCGCCGCTAGTCGAACTTCGCCAGGTCGGCAAGGTTTATCGCCTCGGCGAAAGCCTTATCACCGCGCTCAAAACGGTGAATCTGACCATCCATCGGGGCGAGTTCGTGGCTGTTTGGGGTCCTTCGGGATCCGGCAAGTCCACGCTCTGCAATCTCATCGGTATGCTCGACATCTGTTCTTCGGGAACAGTGCATTTCGACGGCCAGGACGTGACCGCGCTGTCGGACGACCAGCGCAGCGAGCTCCGAAACCGTGGGATTGGGTTCGTATTCCAGAGCTTCAACCTGATTCCGGTGCTCTCGGCTCTGGAAAACGTCATGCTGCCGCTACAGATCGCCGGGATGTCGACGGTGCGTGCTAAGCGAGCGGCGATAAAGCGCCTGGGGGAAGTGGGACTGGACGACCACGCGGCACATCGTCCCGCCAAGCTTTCCGGCGGGCAGCAGCAGCGCGTCGCGATCGCACGGGCCTTGGTCACTGACCCGGCTCTGGTGATCGCCGACGAGCCCACGGCCAATCTGGATTCCGAAAATGCCTTGAGGATTACCGAGCTCATGCGCCGACTTAACAGCAACAACGGCACAACCTTCGTGTTCTCCACTCACGATCAGCGCCTCTTGGAGCGTGTGGAGCGTCAGATACAGATGCGCGACGGCGAGATCATCGACGATCGATCGCCGGAGCGGCTGGAAATGCGTCGGGACCTATCGGTAGGCTTATGATGACCTGGATCAAGCTTGCATTAAGAAATCTCTTCCGCAACCGGCGCCGGTCGCTGTTCACGATTTTAGCGATCGGCCTCGGCTTTGCGGCGGTCAACACCCTGGGCGGCTTCACCGCCTATATCTTCACCAGCCTCAAGGATTCCTACATCTACGCGCAAGGTAACGGCCATCTTAGCCTTTTCAAAACCGGCTTTCTTCAGGAAGGCAAACTCGATCCGACCCGCTATCTCATCGACGAAAGGGAGATGGGCGTCATTCAAAAGGTGCTGGCCCGGCATCCGGAAATCGTGGTGGTGGCACCGCAGCTCCACATCTCGGGCCTTCTGAGCAACGGGAAGGTTTCGACGATCTTCATCGCCGCCGGCCGAGTGCCCTCCGCCGTGCGCCGCATCAATGGCCATGCCCGCGGCACGATAGGAAAAATCCAGTTGTTTGACGGCAAACCGCTGGAGGACGACGTCATTCACGGCATCGGCCTGAGTCATGGACTGGCGGAACAGCTTAATCTGAACTTGGGTTCCGATGCCGTCGCCATGGCGCCCACCGTGTCGGGCCAGATCAATGCGCTCGACGGCCAGGTGTTTCAGCTCTTCGATGCCCCGGTCGAAGCGCTGGAGGACAAGCTCATGTCGGTCTCGCTCAAGTTCGCCCAGAGCCTCTACGATACCGGCAGCGTGGATCGCCTGACCTTGCTGCTGAAGGACGACGGATTGACGGAATCCGTGCGTGCGCTGCTGGCCGAAGAACTGGCGGCGGAGGGCTTGAAGCTGGAAGTCAAGACCTGGAACGAGCTTTCCACCTTTTACACCAAGGTGAAGCAGATGTTCGATGTGATTTTCCTGTTCACCTTTTTGATCGTGTTCACCATCGTCGTCATGAGCGTGATCAACACCGTCAGCATGGCGATCATGGAAAGAACCCGGGAGATCGGCACGCTTCGCGCCCTAGGGTTCAAGCGTCGCGGCATCGTCAGACTTTTCGCCATCGAGAGCATGCTGTTGGGCATTCTGGGCTCGCTCCTGGGTATGGCTCTCACTCTGCTTACCTGGTCGGGCGTCGCGGTCTTCAAACCCACCTGGGTGCCGCCCCAGATTACCCGCCGCGTACCCCTGGAGGTCTACTTGGTGCCCGATTACATGCTTTACAGCGTTCTGCTGCTGATCGTTCTTTCCCTGGCCGCGGCGAGTCTGCCGGCGCGCACGGCGGCGCGCATGCAGATCGTCGGCGCTCTGGGACACACCTGAAGGAGAAGACGATGAGAACGACCCTCTTGCTCGGAAGCTTGTTAACTCTCGCCGGTTTGCTGTCCGTTTCGCCGTTGCCGGCCTCGCCGGATGTCAAGACGATACTGAAGACAGCCGATCAATCGCGGGGCAATCTCCAGGGCATTTCCTGGGAGGTGGTGGTAGAGGCCATCGAAAATGGGCGCACCGACTCTACGAATTACGACATCAAGGCACGCGGGTTCGATATCTCCGGGATAAGCCTCGCGCCGCCGAAGTACAAGGGCAACAAGCTGCTCATGTCGAACAACAACATGTGGTTCTACAAACCGGGGCTCAGCAAGGCCGTGCCCATTTCGCAGCGCCAGAAATTGATGGGCAACGCGGCTTACGGCGACATCGCCTCGACCAATTATGCCGAGGACTATGAGGCGGCTCAGCTGCCCGACGACACCGTCGGCGACGAGGAATGCTATGTCTTCGATCTCACCAGCAAGAACGACAAGACTACCTACGATCGAATCAAATACTGGATTTCGAAGAAGCGCCTGGTGGGGGTGAAAGCGGAGTACTTCACGGTGTCGGGAAAGAAATTCAAACTGGCCGAAATGGAATACGCCAATAAAGTGCTTATCGACGGAAAGGAGCGCCCGTTCATTTCCAAGATCACCATGTACGACGAACTGATGAGCGAGGACGTGACCTATCTCAACCTCACCAGGCCTCGGTTCGAACCGCTTCCGGATTACGTCTTCAATCTCAACCTGTTCATGAAATGAAAAAAAAAAGTGGAATAACATGGGGCCGATGGGTTTTTGTCATGTACGCAATCTCGGGAGCGGCGGCGGCAGTTACCGAACCCGCGGTGGTCTCTACAGGGCCGGTGAGTATTTTCGATGAGATCAAGCAGGGCTTTTATTCGCGGATCAATGTCCTGGCTTTCGGGATTTTCCAGGAACCGGAAATGAATTCGCGCCTGAATCCCAATAACATCCTGGGAATATCCACTTATCAGGCGTCGATCAACCCGCGGGTGGATCTCAACCTGGACTTTCGCCGGTTGGAGCTGGGGATCAAACAGCGCTTCATCTATTTGTGGGAGCGCTGGGAGGAAGGGTTTCCCGAGGGCGAAGAGGATAGCCTCGCGCAGTTTTACACGAACGAGTGGTTCGCCCGTTACCGGCTGATGGATGAATTGTTCGTCTCCTATGGCCGCGAGAACCTGCAGTGGGGGCCGTCGGTGCTGCTGTCTTCGTCCAACCCGTTCAACAAGGAGAATGGGCGGAACAACCCGAGAGTGGAAGTGCCCGGGCTGGGTTATGCGCGGGCTGTATGGATACCGAATGCCACCTGGGCGGTCTCGTTTATCGCCAACACGGATGAAGGCCGATTAGGACGCCAGCAGGGCTTCGGCCTCAACCAGGCGGGATTCGCCGACGGCTCGGCGCAAGGGCAGGACTTCCAGCCGGGTTATGCGTTCAAGATCGATTGGACCGGGGAGGGCAAGTATTTTTCCGTCATCCCTTCGTATCGCGAAAACATCGGCTACCGGGTCGGCTTTTTCGGCGGCTGGAACGTAACCGATGCGCTGCTCCTGTATGGAGAGGGCGCCCACGGCGATTACGGCGACTTCGAATTGCAGGGCGGCGTCGCGTATACCTTCGAGGCCGGGCCGACCGTCAATCTGGAATATTTCCATAACGAAAACGGTTGCCTTCGGGATCGCATCGACCAATGTTTCCTCCGGGGCGAGATCGATTCCACCGATCCCATGTTTCGTCAAGACTACATGATGCTCCAGTATTCGGATACCGAGATCTTGAACGATTTCAATGTGAATCTCCGGGTGATCCACAATCTCAACGATCAATCCGACCGCTTGATCGGCATTTTCGAATACGAAGCGACCGATCATACGCTGCTGTACGTCATCGCCAACGGTTTCACAGGCTCTCGCGACAGCGAGTTCGGCAGCCTCTTGAATTATTCGTTTTTCGTGGGCGCCGCGTATACGTTTTAGCGTAGCGGCGAAAGCCCTGGCACGGTGGGGCTGAAGTTTCGAAGGAGTTCGATCAGGCCGTTTCGAGACTTAGGAAGGTCGTAAAAAAAACAGCGGATTATCGAACGACCACACGGTTGGAGCAGTGGATCACTTGCGGTAAGGGCCTTCATAGGCCGGTATTCCGCAAATCCGATGGCGGGCTGGGCAAGGTCCTCTCTAGTGGGAGGAGGAAGGAGGAAAAAGGAATTCAGAAGACGTTGTTCTTTGCGTTTAACACCGATCGGAGAGGGACTACGCCTATGTTCTTACCATTCCACCCGCGGATCACGCTGCAGGACGGCGGCGCAGCCGCTTTCTGCCTCAATAAGATCGAGGCGAGATATCTTTACGATCACGATATTCCCGCTTATTTCCAGCACGGTATTGCCTTACGTCCCGGCGATACCGTATTCGATGTGGGCGCCAACATCGGACTCTTTGCGCTCTCGGTCTACGAGCGGTACGGCACCGACGTGAATGTCTACGCCTTCGAGCCTATTCCGCCCATCTTTGAGGTGCTGCGTCTAAATGCCGACCGTTTCGCGCCGGGTAAACTGAAAGCATTTCCGTTTGGGCTTTCAAAGAAGCAGGACAGCCTGACGTTCTCCTATTTCCCCAGGCTGCCATGCAGGTCGTCCGCCTATCTGGACCAATCGAATTTGCCGCTCGAATGCGACCGTTTCAAGCAGTGCCTGCTTAAAGAAATAGAAGCCGGCAAGCTCATGCCCCGGCTCCGATGGGTTCCACTGTCCGTACGCTCGGCCGTGCTGGATCGAGTCGTGAAATGGCTGCTGGAGATGAAACGCTTCAGCTGTGAAGTGAAAACCGTGTCTGACATCGTCCGTGAGCACGATATCTGCCGTATCGACCTCCTTAAAGTCGATGTCGAAGGGGGCGAACTCGATGTCTTGAGGGGGATCGAGCATCATGATTGGCAAAAGGTCAGGCAAGTCGTGCTCGAGATCGAGAATTTCTCCAAACGATCCCAGGAAGCCGTTGCCTTGCTGGACCAGCAAGGCTTTAAGCGGATCGAGGTGGATGAAATGAGCAGCGTTGAAAGGCGCGGCGATGTTGGAATGATTTACGCGTTTACATGAGGTATCGGCTAAGTCATTGAAGATCAATGAGAAAATGTCAACCTCTGGGAGGAGATTGTCCAATGAATTCCAAACCTACGTTTGCCATCGTTACCATCGGCAATGGCTCCTATCTTGGTTCCACCGTGCGCGACATCACCCTTGCCAACGCACTGCATCGACGAGGTTTCAGAGTAGCGGTTTATTGGATGCTGGAATGTAAGCCGGACCTCGTGGCTGACGGAATCCGGCAAAGGATGCTCTGTCATGGAACCCGCTACCGGTTTCGGCGACCGTCCGAGTTTCTGGACAGAATAATAGGGTCGCTCCTGTTTCTGCTTCCAGTCACCACACGAGTTCGGCTTGTTCAGAATCTCCCGGTCTTTATCGACAAGCTTTTGGTAAACCTTATCCGGTCTCTTTATGAAACCCCGGATGTTGATCATCTGCTCGTCAAGCGGCTGCTCAAATATCTTGCCCGGGACAAAGTCAGCCACGTCATGATGAGCTTCGGCTCGATCGGACCTCTGGCTCTCGCCGCGAAGGAAAACGGTAATCATCCCTTCGATTACCTGTTGACCTTTCAAGGAGACGAGGACTTTGCCAAGTACGCGCGGCGGGCCGGTTTGATCGCTGAATATCGCAAGCGGCTGAACGAGGTCATTCAAGGTTCCCGCTGGCCTGCGATCCTCATTAGCCAGGATTATCGCAATCGCATTGTGGACGAGATGGGCCTCGATCCGGAGCGGTTGCGGGTTATCTATAACGGCGTCGATCTCCCGGAATCGACCGAAAAACCTCCCTTCTCGATTCTCAAAGCCGCGTTTCCGAATCTCCTTAAAGGCGTTGCGATCGTTTCGTACGTTGGACGTCAGGAGGTTGAAAAAGGGATCGATCTTTTGCTTTATGCCGCCAAGCTCCTCGAGGCCCGCCAAATTCCCATGCAACTGGTCATTTGCGGAGCTACCGCTAAAGGGCGAAGCTATCGAAAAATCATTACGGAGCTTGCCGACTATCTCGGCATTGTCATCCATCATGCCGGCACGGTTTCGCCCGAGGTTCGCAATGCGCTTTACGCGCATAGCCGGTGTGTCGTGTATCCGTCCGTCTATCGGGAGCCTTTTGGTTTGGTTGCCGTCGAGGCCATGAGCTACGGAACACCGGTGCTGGTTCCCGACTACGGCGGCATCACGGAGGTGATTCGGCACGGCGAAAAGATCGGGGGACTGACTTTCAAAACCTGGAACAGCGCGGACTTGGCCCAACAGCTCGAGCGGCTGCTCACCGATGACGCACTGCACAGGAAACTGGCCGAGAACACCCAGGCGATTGCAGCCAGGTTTGGTACCGAGCAAATGACGGATGCCATATTGGAGCATATCGGCGTCGGTGCCCGACCATCCGGCGACGATGATCTCCCGACCGGACGCAGTCAAAACGCCGCGGAGTCGAAGGAGCGCATCACACTCCCGGTTAACGTCTCTTAATCCTGCAATCAGGAATCGCCTACATGGAGTTGTCGGCAACTCGATAGCAAAGCACAAAGCTCGCCGAGAGCGGATGCACAGATCTCGCTTGGCGGGAGATATCTTCGGTTGGCCAAGGATTGGCCCATGTCTTCAAACGGAGGTGAGTAATGAAGGAAGTGCTCTGCAAACTTGCGACCCTATCTGGGCTGATCGGAAGCAGCCTGCTCGGCTGGCTGCCGGGCAAAGCCATCGCCCAGGAAGACCTGGTCCAAGGTCAAGAGATCGCACTGACGGAATGTTCGGGCTGGTTGGTTGAGAATAGTACATGGCCCGCCATAGAAAGAAATGCCGTTTACTGGTTTGTACAGGGGATTCCTGCCTATCCGCCGGGCGGGCACTTCCGGTTCCGCACCGAGTTCCCCCGATCGCGCTATATGTCCTGGCAGAACCACGACTTCTGGGGGAATTCGACGGCACTGCTGGCCGATACCGATATTGTGCCCGATAGAGGCGCAAATCCGTTTCTGCCCAACACGCCGTACTCTCCCGGCAGCGCCTACACCGTCGACCTGCTGGACGTTCCTCCGGAAGCGCGGCCGCTGCCGCCGCCCCGGCCGAGGAACATCCTCTACGGAGGTTATCGCTACGATGGGCGCGGGACCGAATACAACAGCGTAGTCTATCGTGTCTTTTTGCCCGACCCAGGCACGGATTCACTCGGCGGCATTCCTCAGCCGAATTTGTATTTCGTCGTCGATGATCCTGGGAAGACCAGCCTGGAGGGCATCCATGAGATGTGCAAGAACATGCGGGAAATCCAGGAGGCAGACAAGCAGTTCCATATCACAGCAATTCAAACCACCCAGTCTCTAGCGGCAAGGCAGGATAGGCCGCTTTCCGACACCGAGAAGAAAGAGCTTGGCCAGCGCGTGCTCGACGGCCCCTCCCTTGAGGGGACTATGCCGCTTCCCTCCGCATCTCTTTTCAACAGTGATTTAGCATATTATGAGGCCGTGCCGCCGAATTCGAACGGCCAGGGCATCTACTACAACGCCCAGACCGGGTATCTTCAGGTGTTCTTGAATCCCTCGCGTGACGAGGTGACGGTCATGCGTTTCAGGGCGCCCAGCTTTCCCGATACTCAGGGCATCCAAGATCCTCGAGGGATTCCGGACGACATCTCCGGCCACGAGCAACTCCGCTATTGGTCTCTGTGCATGCAGGACACCACGGCCGGGCTGTCTACCACGGGTTGCCTTTATGATGCCCAAGTGGCGCAAGATGGCGATGGTTATGTGACATTCGCCTTCTCCGATCCGGAGAGCCGGCCCGCCAATGCGACCAACTGGTTGCCCACGACCGATACCAGACCGGCGCTGATCCTGCGCCACATGCAGCCGAATCCGGCGTTCACCGAGGCGCTGCTCTACTATGCCGGCACTCCGAACGATTCGGCCGCCATCGCGGCGCATATGGGAGAGTACTTTCCGCGCGTCAGCACCTGCACTCGGGCCGAGTTTGAGCGCGATCGCTGCGGGTTGGGTCCGTAGGTGCGCGATGATGCAGGAGCGGTACGGGTGATAGCGGCGCAGTGGACGCATCGCGTTACGCAGAAACCGCCTCGCTCCTTAGGTATTTATTTAGGACGTCATAGGCGCGTTCTTTTTCTTCGCCTATCGGGAGAGAAGAAAGGTGGGAGCAAAAGGGCTTTTCTCCTTTTAAACCGCTCCCATTTCAACTTTTCCTGCTGGGAAGAGTCGGGTTTAAAGCTACCGTTTGTGATTGAAATGATCCCAAGACCTACGCCTTATTGCTGATTTTCGATCTTTACTATAGAGGAGTTGCCCAAATGGATTTGTCGGCAAATACCGAAGATAGCAAAGCACAAACCAAGAAGAAATCGTATGCCAGGATCTGGCTCGGAGGGAATCTTTTCGGTTGGATAAGGATGCTGGCCTACAATCACTTTGCCGTCGGGGTGCAACACATACCCCGGATTGTGATTATTACATTCGCCATATGCCTATGCACCCTGAGCCATGGCTTGCAAGAGTTGATATGGGGCCGCCGGGTACGCAGCACGAAGATCAAGCAAGCGCCCTTGTTCATCGTTGGACATTGGCGTTCCGGCACCACATGGCTTCACGAGCTTCTCGCCCTGGACGATCGTTTCACCTATCCGACGACTTACGTGTGCTTCAACCCGAACCGTTTTCTCCTGGCAGAGTGGTTCGATACGCACTGGCTCAGTTTCCTATTCAAGGCTCTAATACCGGACCAAAGGCCGTTCGATAATATGGCTATGGGATGGGACCGCCCCCAGGAGGACGAGTTTGCGCTGTGCAATCTCGGACTGCCTTCCCCTTATCAGAAGATTGCCTTTCCCAACCGCAATCCTTATCCCGAGTACTTCGACCTGGAGAGGGTGCCGTCGAAGGATCGGCAACGCTGGAAGGACGCCTTCCTGAAATTCCTCAAGCAGCTCACCGTACGTGATCCCAAACGCATCCTGCTCAAATCGCCCACTCACACCTATCGAATCAAGGTTTTACTCGAACTGTTTCCGGATGCTCAGTTCGTGCATATCGTACGCGACCCTTACACCCTCTTTCTCTCGACCATGCACTTGTGGAGGTCATTGTACGAGGGACAGGGGCTGCAGCGACCGACATTCGACGATTTGGAAGACTACGTGTTCGAAAATTTCCTGCATATGTTCGATAAGCTCGAGGAAGTTCGCCCGCTGCTCGATGCCTCCCGCTTCTACGAACTGCGGTATGAGGACCTCGTGCATGATCCGATCGAGCAACTACGCATGCTGTACGCCAAGCTGGAACTAGGCGACTTCGAGCGGATGCTGCCCAAATTCAAGCAATACCTGAAAGAAAGGGGGAATTATCAGACCAATCATTACGAGTTAACCCCAGAAATACGAGAGAAGATCACCCGGCACTGGGGGCAGGTGATGAAACGTTACGGGTATGCCAGCGATGTGGACCGCCCTATGCGCAGGGATGATGCGGCTTAAGCTTAAAGCGCCTGACTGTACTCGACCTTAATCATCGGGTTTTAACACATGATCGATACAAGGAGGGTAAGGAAAAACACAATGCTACGGAACGCGCATTGTTAGGGTTTGGCCCAGACTCGAACCCGGCAACAACAGGGAGAGTGAAATGTTTAAATCCAATTGGCGATCAGTCTTATCGATATCTCTTTTTGGGATTCTTCAAACGACAGCAGTCCACGGAGAGAGTTTTACTACTTTGGCGAAAGCCGTTCCGGATGAATGCTGGAGTAGTTGCGGTATGCCCTATATCCCTGCGTCGGCGAACGGCATGTGCCCGGCCGACACGATCCCCAAGCGAAACTATGCCTACGCGTGGGGCTTGGCCCAATGGGGCAAAGACATCTGGATCGGAACCGTGGCGAATGTGGCAGGCCTTGCAGCCGGAGCCGCCGCGATCGCAGGTAGCAGCCTCCCGGGAGGGTTAGGAGGTACGACAGGGGATTGCCAGTATATTGGCCCCCCCGATAATCCAATCAACGTCTCTGAGGGCTCGCTGAGCCAGTACCCCGGCGTTCCCGAACCGTTGCGCCCCTTCTTGGGCGACTGGAGGCCGCCGCAGGTGTGGCTCTATAACAGAGATACAAAGATCCAGACCAATGTGACGCCCGCTGATCCTCTCATCAATGGCACTTTAGGGCTTCGGGCTGCTGGTGCTGCCGATGATGTCGTGATTCTCGCCGGTCCGCGCCGGCTCCAGGTAGGCGTCAATCTGTTCGCCTTCGACGCTTTAACGAAAAAATATCTGGGTTCCACGACTCTCTGGCAGTACAGCAGTATCCGCAAGTTTGTGGTCGCGCGAGGTGAGCTGTACACAGGCGTACAGATGCCCGATGGTCGGGGGCAGGTGCTGCGCTGGACGGGAAATAAGGAGCAACCATTCCAATTTCAGGTCGTAGGCTACCTGGACAATGATGCCGCCAACCTCGCCGAACACGAAGGGCGTCTCTACGTCGCCACCTGGCGTCCAGACGCCAGCCTGTCAGGTGTAGCGGGAACTCCGTTTGGCGACCGGCCTCAGGCCGGGATCTGGATGAGCCCGCCCATTCCAGACAGTGGCTTGAGAACAATCGATGCCTTGCGATGGAAAAAGGTATGGGAAATTAGCGACTACGAGCCCGATGAAGTCGTCGCCTTAGGCCAGGGCGGTGTCGGTGATCTCGCCTCGTTCGACGGCTATCTTTACTGGGGGCATATGGCCCGGCCTTGGGGAGCCTATGCCGAGTTCGTGAAGGTCTACGGCGAGCCGGAGAACCCGGATGAGGTCCAACGAAACGTCCATCGGGCCATTCCGATCTTCCGGGGCCGCAACTTCGACAATACGCCTGACATCGAGCTGCTATACGGAGAAAAGCAGTTGCCGAAATTCAATGGTGCAACTTGGAGTCTGGCGGATAACAATCTAGGGGGCGCGACTCCACTTTTCGGCCCGGCAGGCTTTGGCGTTCCGACGAATGCCTACACCTGGACCATGGCGGTATTCCGAGGAAAATTGTACGTTGGAACACTCGATACGGCGGGCATATTAGACGATGATTCTGGTTCGACTCCCGGTGCCGACGTGTGGGTTTTTGCCGACAAGCATTCGGCGGCCACCTCTGTTACCGCCGATGGTTTCGGCCATCCTCAAAGCGTATATGGCGTGCGGACGATGGCTTCATCGGCGGACACACTTTTCGTAGGAACGGCCGGCGCTGCGAATCTTTCGCCGGATGGAGGGTGGAAACTCATCGGGATAACGCCTTAATCGGTTGCAGAGCCCTTGGAGGTATTTCCCCTGCGGCACGCCGTCTCTGTGTTGCGCTCTCGGCTATTATGCCCTCGCAGCGAAGAGGCGTGAGAAATCTGGAGTAGCATCATTCGCACTTGATTATCAGGAGGATTATCAGGAAGCCAAAAGAAGCTAAAAATCCCATCTCAGGCCGCCTTCAACGGTATGGTTAGTGGCGCCCTGGATGATCAGGCTCGAGTAATTCACAAATGCCGAGATCGAGTTGGGCATCACGAACTGCGTGCCGAAGCCGACATTGGCCCAATTGCGTATGGGATCGGGAGTGACGAAGGACGTAGCGAATCCGCCGCGGCCCAGAGTGCTCGTAATCGCACGGCTGCTATTGCGGTATTCATGGACCCACTCGCCGAAAACGCGGGGCAGAACCACGCCGTAGGGGGTGCTCCAGGCATAATTCAGCTCGGTTCCCACCGTGGTGGTCACCGAATCCCGGTATTGCTTGCCCATGGTGATCCCGACGCCGTTGACGCTGTCTTCACGGAACCGGTTGAGTTCCGTCGAAATCCCTGCGGCCTGAAAATACGGGATCACGCTCAAACCGCCCCAGTTGAAGTTGTATCCCGCTCCCAAGGCGGCGCTGTACTCGTTGCCGGTGTAGTTGGCTTCGTAGTTCACGCCGAACGACCGGCGTTCCGATCGGTTATCGTGAAGGGCATAGCCTAGAGTCAAATCGACGTAGGCGTTTTCGAAGGGGATGAACGTCAAGAATGGCGTAAACCTGAAGCTGTCGGCGCGAAACGTGCCGAGCCCCTGAACCAAGTCCGAACTCGTGCTGACATAGTTAAAGAGCAAGCCCGTCCGAAGCCAATCGGTCACCTGTAAATCGGGACCCACGGTTACCGTACGCCGATTGATGGCGTAGCCTGGCAAGGACTGACGCGTGTTGACGTCGCCGAAGCTTCCGCCGGCGGAAAAGAACAGCCCAAGATCGCCTATCGTCAAATACTGATCGCCGCTCGCCCCACCGTTCGTGCCCTGAATCTCTTGGCCGGTTTTCTGCTGCGCCATGCGCATGCCGCGCATCAGGTTGAGATTGTGCGCCATTTCGGACGTCGGACGGTTGAATTGGAAATCCACAAAGTTCAGCTGATTGATCTGCTGCGCGGCGGGTAAAGCGCCTTGCGCCGCGCCGAACAGACACTGATAAATGGCCAGGGTCTCATCGGCACTGCCGCTCAATCCGGTACTGCCGCAGAACAGCGAACCGACCGCACCGTTGTAGCTCACGCTGTTCCCGGTGATCTCTGAACTGATGGCGTCAAACGAGGAAAACTGGTAAAGCGGACCATTGCTCGGCACGTTGCCCAGATTAGCGGCGAGCGCATCGTAAGTATTGATGTAGTCGCTCATCGATTGAGCGGTGCCGAAGGAAACGACAGAGCCATCCGGGCGGATGAACTGTATGGGCGCCAAGCCCACTTCCGGGGCGATTCCCGCGCTCTGAGCGAAGGACTGGAATTGCTCGACGTCTACCGACCACATGTGCAACTGGTTCAAGCCGGCGGGCGAGAATACGTCTGCCGTGCCTTCTATCGGCTCCATGACCGGCACATAGCTGGAAAAGTCGTAATTGAACTGTTCCTCGGGCGAGGTCGGCACGAACGACGCCGTCTCTAACGTCTCTGCTTGCGAGACATCGCCGATGGCTAGCGCGAGCGTGGAGCACATCAGCGCGGTCCAGGCTCCGGAAAATCTCAAAGTGCCGCGGTTCCGGTCATCATGGGCCGCGCGACAACGGTTGTTAGCAGCCCATAACGTCGGGCGGATAAGGACATCGGCGATTCTCACGGGCTGCGCTCCTTTTTCTAATTTTTCTAATTTGAATATTCGATATACCCTCCTTGAATGATTGAGACTCCTACCACGCTCACGATCAGCATCGAGCCAATCATGGGTCGCCTCATTGGGACCTTGAGGTGGCCGCACATTTTAATCCTAAAAAATGACGATATGGGTGTTATCGCTGCCGTTGCTTCGGAAGCAGGCAAAATGACTCTCGTGAACCAAGTTAAGATTTTGTTTTTAGAACAGAAGTGTCTCCCAATGAAAGCAGGGCGGTTCTGGCTAACCCGTCCCACTGTTCCCGCTGCCAGTATTCGAGATAGCGCCTGAATTGGCGCCGGGTCGACAGAATGGGGAACGCATCGGGGCCGAGCAGAGCGAGCATTTCCTCGCAGCTTTTCCTGATTTCCTGTTCCGCTTGATTGGGTTTGAAGGTTGCCCCGCCATAGGCGATGCCCAACAGCGCCAGCTCGGCAAGGGTGGCCAGCACATAAGCGCGGTCTTCTCCGGCGGCTTTGTGGAGCTTCCAGTTCGCGATCTGCCGGCCGGCGTTCCACCACTCGCCGTACTCCTTCGCGAGCGATTTCCACGCTCCGGGGCTGTCAGCCAGCACCGGTGTCGCCAGCATCGAGAGATACTGGGTAATGGCCCAAGGATTGAAGGGCTCGATCTCCAGTGCCTCGCGATAGAAATCGCGAGAGGACTCATAAGCTTTCTTGCCTTTCTCTTGCGTCATGCGAATGATTTCGGCATCGCCGGTTTCGCTTGCTGCGATCAGAAAATACGCGATTCCGATGCGCTTTTCGCTGGCGGCGCTCATGCGGAGGCGCTCCGCCTTTTGCGCGGGCGATTTCTCCGTGACGGGTTCGGCGCACCAGGCCTTGAGATCGGCGCGGACCGACTTGCACAGCGTTTCCAGTTCCGCATCCCGGTCGGCAGGATTGCGCGCCTCGGCGGCTTTCCTGCCGTTCGCGTTGGCGCCGACCAGTTCGTCGATTCGATCGAATTTCACGTCGAACTTGCTGCGGATCTGCTTGTCACGGAAGGCGTCCACTTGCCGTTCGAAATTCCAGGGCACGGTCGCGTAACAGACGATGCTCGCCCAGTCGTGCGTGTCGGGCGAATCGGTGCGCAGCCGCTGGCGCAGATCGTAGAGCACCCAGCGAGGATCGGCGCCGCTCAAAAGGCCGCTGTAGAGCACCTCCGCCACGATGGAGGACGCCCGCATCCAGAGCGGGAATTGCGAGGCGATGACCCAGGGAATGCCCGCCGCGTGCAACTCGTGGGCGATGCTGCCGCCCGGGATCAGCACCGATTCGATATTGCCGGAATCGCAGGTCGCGAGCGTCACCACGCTCGGGCGATTTTTGGCGTTGCCCGAAGAATCCCGCGCGGTCAGTACGATCGCCAGGCGTTCGCCGTCGACCACGTCGCCTTTTAGGGGATCGGTATCGCTGCACAGCATGACGCCGTAATGACGGTCACTGGCATGATTGATAGGCGCGCCATGGGCCAGGATGTGCACGTGGGTGTACTGGGCGGTCGAGCAGGCTTCCCGAATCTGTTCGAGGCTGGCGTTGGGCAGCACCGTCAGGATCTGCTTGACGTCGAGGATTCGCTCTTCGGGCGTATCCTTGATCTTGATCCAGGGATCGATGGCGCGCCGGATCGCCTGCAGGTGCTCTTGAGCCGGAACTTGCGGGAGTCCGCCGGGCGAGGCGAATGCGAACAGGATGCGCGGCGGACGGTTCCAGTCGATCGGCAGCGGCCGTCCGCGCCGGACCTCCCGGGTCATCACGATCGGGGTGCGCGATTGCAGAAACAGCGGAGACCCCGAGCCGGGAAAGCCGTCCGGTGCGATGGCTGTCTCGAACGGCACCATGCCCAGTTCGAACGCGGACAGCGAAAGCCGCAAATGGACGAGTTTTTCGCCGTCGCCGCGCATATCCGAGAGTTCGGACAGCAGCGCCGGAACCTGTCCCAGTATGCGTCCGATCGCTTCACCCATTTCCCGCACCTCGGCTTCCCTCTGCGAGGCCGCGACAGGCGTTCCATTGATGTCATAGCGCAGACGTTCGAGCCGATGGAGCAGTTGCCGGTGCTCGAACGGCATCTGTACGGTAACCGGTCCGTCGGCGCCGCACAGCGCGAGATACGGTGTCAGCGGCGACAGCAACTGATTGTGCGCGGGGCCTGGCCGCAGCAATTCCAGTTTGACGTTGCGAATCTCGCTCATCTCACGGCCTCGCGAACTGCTTGATGACCCGAGGCGTGCCGGTGCCATCGCCTTCGACGTGGGTCAGGCGCCCGACGACCTTGCCGTTTTCCAGCGCGATCGAGATGGCGCTGGTCTGATCCATCACGAACGATTCGCCGCCGAATTGCGCTGCGTCGATCGTCGCCATCCTGCCGTCGGTCAAAACCTCGTAGACCGGCTTGAACGATGCCGTGTCCTTGAGCATGGCGTCGGAAAATCGCAACAGGCGGATCCAGGTGCCGCTGTTGAAGTAATAGCGGGAGCCGCCCATATCGATGGCGCGTTCGAGATGGGTATGGCCGGTGACGATGAAATCGGTGGAAGCACCCACCGAGGCCGTCACTTGTTTATAGGTATCGTCCTGGTCGCCGATGTCGAAGGTTTTATCGCTTGCGAGCCAATCCTTGAGCGCGCGCCGCAGCGCTTCGTCCTTGCCGACCCCGGTAATCCAGCCGGTGAGACGATCCCAAATCAATCCTCCCGTGCCCAGCGTTTCATTTTGCGGCACTGCGGGTGCGCCGCGGCGCCGGAAGCCCATTTCGGCGGCCAGCAACAGGTCGTTGGCATCTTGTGCGCCGGCCGAACCGCTGCCGTACATGCCGGCGGAAACGTTCGGCCCCAGCAACTGATCGACCGTAACAGCGGGCGCGCCGGACTCTTCGTGTGGCTGGAATCCCTCCGCCGACAGGCGCTGGTCCACCTGCCCGGCGCCCCGTTGGCGTTCGCCCAGGATCGACAGCAAGCTATTGATCTTGGCCGCCTGGGCCGGATCGAGAACGACCAGGGTGCCGACGGCGGCGGAGGTCTCAGGTTTCAGCAGATCGATCCACGCATACTTGCGCTTCACCTCGTTCATGACGTCCTTGACCATGCGGGTCCCGGCGTTCGGGTACCATTCCTTGGGCTCGAGCGAGCGGCCGGCATTCAGGCGCCGCGCGACTTTCGCCAAGTCCTCGTAGCGGTTGTAGTTCCAGGCGTCGACCTCGTTGCCGTGGGTGCAGAACACCTGTGCATTCCCCACCGTGCAGGTATAGCCCGCGCCGGTCGTGGAGAACTCGATCCGTGCTCTCGCACTCAGGTCCTCGCCCGCGAGCCGCGACAGAATCAGGCGCTGGACCGAGGGAAACGAAACCTCGATGTCGTGATTGCCGATGACGATTATCAAGGTGCGTCCTTTCGTTTTCACGAAATCCGCGAGCGCCGCCCAAATGCCGGCGAACGATTTGTCCTCCATGATCCGCGTGACCGTAGTGATTGCCTCGTCGACAGCGACATAGCCCCGGATGTCTTCGGCCAGCGTGTCGAACACGTCGCCGTTCAGGACCAGCGCGACGCGCCCGTCAGGACGCTGCCCCGCGACCCATCGAACATAGTTGGCGAGACGCTGGGTCTCCCGCAGAATCTGGAAGCCGGGCTTTCCACCCATGTGGATGTCGGAGATGACGTGAATCTCGTCGTAAGCCGGGAAATCGCTCATATTCCTACCCCCTTAAAAATCCAAAGTGTTCTTGTCACGACCGCTGCAGGCACGGATGATAATTCCGATTTGCTGGTTCTATAAAGAATAGGCTTTATCTCGCTTTTACCGCGAGGCGGCACCCTAAGGATTCCTGATGTCCGCGGTAGGCGTGTGAGCAATGGGGTTAGACGGAGTCACTGTGCTTTGCGCTTGCGCCGTCGGCGACGCAGGCGCGAATCAGTTCGCTCAGTTGGCGGGTGGCCGGTCCGGCGAGCTGGGGCTGCGCGAAGATGAGATACAGCGGCTCTTTTCGGCGTTGCCCCTCACGCAAGGGCAGCGGCTTGAGCCGGCCGGACGCGAGCGGCTTCTCGATCAGATGACACGGAATCCAGCCGAATCCTAGCCCCGCGCAAAGCAAGGCGATCCGCTTCTCGGGGCTGGTTACGGTCCAGCGCCGCGTCGCACCGAGCCAGCCCGCATCGCGCGGCGCCAGCGTGCCCGAATCGCTCACGACGACGTGCAGTTCCCGGCTGAGGTCATCAGCATCGAGCGCTCGTCCGAGCCGGTGTAGCGGATGATCGGGATGGGCCACGGCAATCAGCTCCACGTCCAGCAGATGATCGCCCAGGAATCCTGGCGGGACCCGGTCACCGATCACGAGATCGGCGCTGCCCGTGATCAGTGCCTCTTCCGCACCGGACAGCACCGCCTCGCTGAGCAGCACGCGCGTGTGCGGACTCATGGGTGCAAACTCCTTCAGGATGCGCAGCAGCAGGGAAGTGGGGAACAGCGCATTGACTACCAGCCGGATCTCCGCTTCCCAGCCTTGGGCCAGACCGTGCGCCAGTTGCTCCAGTTCGAAGGCATCGTCGAGCAGCTCCTTGGCATGCCGCAGCAGTGTCTCTCCCGATTCGGTGAGCTTCGCCTTGCGACCTTGAATTTCCAGCAGCTTCACGCCGAGTTGCTCCTGCAGCCGGCTAATCGTGTAGCTGATGGAGGATTGGCTGCGATGCAGCGCTTCGGCGGCCTGGGCGAATCCGCCGTATTCCACGATCGCCTGCAGCACCCGCCATTGCTCCAAAGTGGTCCGGGGGATGTTCATATAATCTAATTATGCGATACAAATAAGCAAAATATTGCGCTTTTTAATCGATTCATTAAAACATATTCTGGTGTCGTGTATCGATTCTTACCAGGAGATCGCCATGGCCACCTTGCTGCAAATCAAGACCAGTCTTTCGGGATCCGGCAATGCCAACCGCCTCGTCGACGCTTTCGTCGTTCAGTGGCGCGCAAAGCATCCGGAGGATCGAATCATCACCCGCGACCTCACCCGCAAGCCGGTTCCGCACTTGGATGAAGCGACATTCACCGGCTTTTTCACGCCGGCCGAGCAGCGTAAGCCCGAGCAGCAAGCGGCGGTGCGGCGCTCGGATGAGTTGATCGCAGAACTCCTGGCGGCAGATGTCGTCGTACTCGGCGTTCCGATGTACAACTTCGGCATCCCGTCGACGCTCAAAGCCTGGATCGACCACGTCGCCCGTGCCGGAATCACGTTCAAATACACGGAGAACGGTCCCGTCGGTCTGGTCCAAGATAAGCACGTATTCGTGCTGGCCGCCCGCGGCGGGGTCCATAGTGGCACGCCGCAGGATACGCAAACCGCCTACCTGAGCAATGTGCTGGGATTCCTCGGCATGACCGATGTCAGCTTTATCTATGCCGAAGGGCTGGCGCTGGGCGAGGCCGCGAAGGCGCAGGCGGAGACGGCTGCGCTTGGGCGGATTGCCGAACTCGTCGGCTCCCGCGCGGCAACGACGGCGAGCCGAGCGTCATTGCCTCGATAATCATTGAAGGAGAACGCTTATGACCATTTCTCCGAATTTCGTTACTCGCGAGGTCGAGCGACGGGTTACCGGCGCTTCCACGTCGGACGGCGCCGGGGTGAAACTGCTGCGCGTGCTGACCTCGGATTTGCAGCGGCGGCTCGATCCCTTCCTGATGCTCGATGAGTTCCGTTCCGACAACCCTGACGACTACCTCGCCGGTTTTCCCGATCATCCGCATCGGGGCTTCGAGACGGTCACTTACATGCTCGCGGGGCGCATGCGCCATAGGGACAACGCCGGTCACGAAGGCGTGCTGAATGCCGGCGGCGTGCAATGGATGACGGCGGGCCGCGGCATCGTCCATTCCGAGCTTCCGGAACAGGAGCAAGGCCTGATGCACGGCTTCCAGCTTTGGATCAATCTGCCGGCGCGCGAGAAGATGACCGAGCCCGGCTATTGGGATATTCCGGCCGAAGCGATTCCGCGCACCACCACGGACGAGGGCGTGGCGATCCGGATCATCGCCGGGTCGGTCGCCGGCATCGATGGCGCGATCCGGCGCGAGGCGACCGAGCCGCTCTATCTCGATCTCGGAATGCCGGCCGGGAGCGCCTACGATGCGCCGATCCCCGCCGGGCACAACGCCTTTCTTTACGTCTACGACGGCGAAGCCGAAGTCGGTGCACGCGGCGAGCCGGTACGCGCGCGGGAGCTCGCGGTCCTAAGCAATCGCGCGGACGCCGATGGCGTGCGGCTGGCGACCTCGGACGGAGCAAGGCTGTTGCTGGTTGCCGGCCGTCCCCTCAACGAGCCGATTGCCCAGTGGGGACCCTTCGTCATGAACACGCGCGAGGAGGTCGAACAGGCGATGCGGGAGTTCCGCTCGGGCAACTTTTAGGTCGTGGGAAAGGTGGGCTCTTTACCGGGCACACTCCGTTCTAACGATGGCCGATCCCAGTGTCCCAGATCGGCGGCTGCGTCATAGGTGCTTTGCAGAAACTCCAGCAGCAGCCGGTCGGGCGAATCCGCCTGCCGCACCTCGGCATAAGGCAGGATGAACTCCTTCAGTTCACGGCTGTAAAACGCGCGTTCGGGACGTGCCCGCGCATCCGGAAAACCTTTCGGTTCGGGATAGGCATAGGCGTAGAAGGCCGGAAACGGGACGGCTTCGTTGCCCGGCCAGAAGCCGCAACTGCTCACCTCATGGGAATAGGCCTCCCGGACCACCCAATCGGGAAGATTGGGCACGCCGCCGGGGTGCTCGGGCGCGCGCCGGCCGGAGAAACGGGTGACCGCCAGATCGAAGCTGCCCCAGAAGAAATGCACCGGGCTGCATTTGCCGATATAGCGCGCGCGGAATTCCTTGAATACGCGATCCGCCTGGGCCAGCACCCGCCAGCAGCGCTGGGCATACTCGGCATTATAGGCGGCGTGCTCCCGATCCTGATCGAAAGGAATCGGATGGGCCACCTCGTTGGGCTTTTTCCGGATCTCGATATCGATATCCAGTTCCCGAAGCGCGGCAAAAATCTCCTGATAGAAATCGGCTACCGCGCAGGGCCGAAGCGGGGTTTGTTGAGCCGCGCCATCGCTGGTCCGGATCACGAGTCGATGCTCGATAAAATCGAAATCGATCTGGAAAGTTCGGTCACGATAGGGAATCGGCGAGGTCGTCAGCCCGGAGGTCGTCAGATAGAGTACGACATGCCAGGAGTGGTTGACCCAGGGCGTCAAGATCAGCCGGATTTTGCCGACGATCTGCGTCCATAGATGCAAGGTCGCGTAAGTGTCTTGCCAAGCCTGCAAAGGCAGGTCCGGCCATGCCGAATGGCTGTCGAGTTCACCGGAAGCGTTTCGGTTCGTCATGATGCCCTCCATACCGAGCAGGAAATTCCGCCTTTACGGGTTATCGACCTTGACTGCGTCGGTTTGATTCCCTCGACTTCGGTCCGGGCGAAGGCACTCCCGCACGCCACAGCGGTCGAATCGATCAAAGCGGGAACACCTGATTTCGTAGATTACCCCGCCCTAGATCCAACCAGCGATATCACCGTGAGCCAGCTTCCCATCGCCGACTACGCCTTTCTGTCCGATTGTCATGGGGCTGCCCTGGTCAGCCGCGCCGGCTCGGTCGACTGGTTGAGTTTCGCCCGCTTCGATGCGCCCGCCATCTGCGCGCGGCTTCTGGACGTCGGCGGCGGCCATTGGGCCATCCGCCCGGTTGGCCAACCATCGACGTGCCGCCGCTATCTCGAGGGTACTCTCGTGCTCGAAACGACTTTCGAGACGCCGACCGGCACCGTGGTTCTGATCGACGCGCTGGCGATGGGACCCAACGAACGCGGCCACCAGCTCGGTGCTGACGCGCCGCATACGCTGATCCGCAGCGTCCGATGTCTAGCCGGGTATACAGACCTCGAGATCGAGTACGCGCCCCGGCCCGAGTATGGGCTGGTCTTTCCGCTGTTGGTTCCTGTCGATGGCGGCGTATTCGCCCGGGGCGGCGCTTCGGTGCTCCATCTCAGTTCGCCCGTGCCGTTTCAAATCACCCGCTCGACGGCGCGGGCCGGCGTGAGCATCGAGGCCGGCCAGCGCTTGGAGTTCGCCTTGCAGCATCGTTCGAGTGCTGAAGCCGCCCCTCGAGCCTGGACCCAAGCGGATATCGCCGAACGGTTGGACGACACCGTCACTGCCTGGCGCAGTTGGTCCGACCTTCATCAGAACTATGAAGGGCCGTGGCGGGAATTGGTCCGCCACAGCGGGCGCGTGCTTCAGGGGCTGACCTATTTTCCGACCGGCGCCATCGTCGCCGCGCCGACGACCTCGCTGCCGGAAGCCGTCGGCGGCGCCCGCAATTGGGACTACCGCTACACCTGGGTGCGCGATGCGAGTTTCACCCTGGAAGCGCTGTGGGTGGCGGCCTGCCCGGACGAAGCCTACAAATTCTTCGACTTTTTGGCGGGCGCGACCCTGACCCAGCTGGAGCGCGGCGTGGACATGCAGATCATGTTCGGCATCGGCGGCGAGCACGATCTGACCGAACGCGAGCTGCCGCATCTGTCCGGCTGGCGGGCCAGCCGTCCGGTCCGGGTCGGTAACGGCGCCTGGAACCAGCGACAGCTCGATGTCTACGGCGAGCTGTTGAACGCGGCGAACCGGCTGCAAGGGCAGCTCGCCCCCCGGGATTTCGTGACCTGCCATTTCCTCGCGGATGTCGCCGATGCCGCCGCCCGCGATTACCGCGATCCGGATCAGGGAATTTGGGAGATCCGCGGTCCGCCGCGAGATTTCCTGTATTCGAAACTGATGTGCTGGGTCGCCCTCGATAGGGCCATCCGGCTTTCGGATCGGCTCGGCGCTACGGACCGGGTCGAGCGCTGGTGTGCCGTCCGCGAGGACATCCGCCAGGCGATTCTCACCCGGGGCTGGAGCGAGCGGGCTCAGGCCTTTACCCAGGCGTTCGGCTCGGACGAACTCGATGCCTCGGCCCTGATGATGGCGCTGGTCGGATTCCTGCCGGCGGACGACCCCCGCATGCTGGCGACCATCGATGCGATCGAGCGGGAGCTCACGGACGAGCGCGGGCTGGTTTACCGCTACCGTGCCGGCGATGGGCTGGCAGGGGAGGAGGGCACTTTCCTGCTCTGCACGTTTTGGCTTGCCCATGCGGTCGCTCTGGCGGGACAGATCGAGCGCGCCAAGGCCATTTTGGCCCGCGCAGCCGTTTACGCCAACGATGTGGGGCTGCTCGCTGAAGAGGTCGATCCAAAGAGCGGCGAGTTACTCGGCAATTTCCCGCAAGCCTTCAGCCACATCGGGTTGATCAATGCGGCCTGGGCGATTGCCGAGGCCGAACAGGCCCAATCGACGGATTAACCGATCGCTTGCTGCGAGAGCGGCATCTCGCCGTTCACATCACCAGTCATCGGCAACGACGATTCTCATCTTTCTTTAATCTTTTCCCCGGCGGCGTTCTCATGTTCCTTTTGTACCCTACTGCTCGACGATTCCGGCGTGCATGCCGGGATGGGTGATTCCCTTTGCTTCGCCTCGGCATAGGGTACGAGAGACTGATCTAACGCGTTGTTTATAGGTGGCTCATGTCAGCGAATTTGTGGCTCGATGAGAAGATCGAAACTTTTTCATTCTCGGCGTCGTATGTGGGCGTTTGTGGAATGCTGATCGATCTTGATCTCTATATCTTCAACGCCGTGGGTGAAGTGCTCGACAGTCAGCCGCTGTGGAAGGGAAATGCCGTGGTAGCGCTTTCCGAGGAGGAATTGCGCGACGCACGCGTGATGATCGGGCCTCCCATACACGATTCGATACGCGGACCGATTACCATGGACACGATCAGGGACCGCCAAGGTTTCGAAGTCGGCTTCAGGGTCATACCGGAGAATCGTTCGGTTGCGCTTTTCGCTGTGCCCGAAGCGGTTTGGAGCAAGTGGCAGCAGTCGGGCTCATGGAACAGGCGCAGAGAAAATCTCGGCCACGTCGATGATTTTTTATTCTTGTAAGTCAAGGTCTTCAATCGTCGGAACGAACCGATGACGGAAAACGTCCGGTCGGTGACCGTCAAGTTCCGTTTCGATCTTCTACGAGCCTGGACATTGCGTCAGGCTAGGCCTGTTTTGTGACGCTCGTTTTTTGGGTATGGCGAGTCGCTTTGGGGCATCCGCAGCGTATTTGATTCAGGTCAAATTAGCCGTTGCTGATGTAGGTGACAATAAGCTTTGGTTCCCATTCAAAGAAATCTCATGAAAAAAATCTTCGCTATTGTTGCTCTGCTTGGTGCATCCTCATCGGCATTCGCCACTCAGGAAACCTTCACGACAGCCGGCCCTCTCAACTGCACCCAGATCAATTTTTGCGTTCAAAACACGGCCGACAATCTGTTCACCTTGAAATTCGTTCCGACGTACCCGACCTCGGCCCCATCCGCAACCGGATTCAACGTCAATCAGCAAGCGGTCGAGATCTCGAATGCCAACGGCGGACTGCTCGATCTGAACATCATGCAGATCAATCTCACCGGCTCTGATTTTTACAACGGCGTCAATTTCCTCGGTGCCATTCAGCTCGAGACTCAGGATGCGGCCGGCAATTGGCGCTATATCACCCAGTGGTCAACCTGGATCGGTTCATCCAAGGGGCTTTACGTCATGTTCAACGGCAAGAATACCTCGTCGCCTCAGGTCAAAGGCGTCAAGGCGGTTCGCTTCACGGCGATCAATGGCGGAACGATGTTTAAGATCGGTATGTTGAACCTGACTGCTTATTGACTCTGACTGACGGGGGGATTGCCTCGGACCGACCAATGAGAAGGGAGGATGCGCCCAGGTTCTCTTGTAAGATCTGGGCTTAAAATCCATACGGCGGAATCGCGGAGCGTATTCCGCCGTATCTTCGGGGTATCTGGTTTCTTCTCGTTAGACGGTACTGTTTCGAAGATAGGGCCGCGAGCCGTTTACATCCAAAAACAGGCTGAGAACTAAAAAAGTGGCGCTGGGGATGTGTCAAAGAGCGGCGGCTTTTTGGATAAGCCCTCGTTCGTGATACTGCTTGATGTCGATGTTATAGCTCCCATTTTTCAGGATCGCCTTGATTCGATAGGCCTGTCCGGAGGCGTCCAGGTCGAGTTTCGCTAGATCGACGATGCGATGGGATTGGGGATTTTTGTCCGGGTCGAGCAGCATAATGACTTTCGGTTTGAGCTTTTGCCGGGGGTTAACTTCAATGACTAAGGCCACCTCGCCATTGCTCATTTCGACGAGGCTTCCGGCCGGATAAATCCCCAGGCATTCGATAAATCTCATTGCTAATTCGCCGTCAAGGCGTTTTCCCCCTTCTTTGTTGAGAATGCCAATCGCATCCATGTGGGTGCGTCCCAATTGGTACACTCGATCGCTGGTAATGGCATCGTAGGTGTCGGCAACGGCGACGATCCGAGTAAAAGGGCTGATCTGGATATCGGTGAGACCTCGAGGGTAACCGGTTCCGTCAAGATTTTCGTGGTGCCCGTGGGCCACATCGATGGCGCCGGCGTAGATGCCACGGGAAGACATGAGTATGTCTCGGCCGTGCAATGTGTGCGCTTTCATCACCGCCATTTCTTCATCGGTCAGTCGTCCCGGTTTGTTGAGGATTTCCAAGGGGACTCTCATCTTGCCTATGTCGTGCATGAGCCCGGATAAGCCGAGGTTTCGAAGTTCGTGCACGGGCATCCCGATATAGCGCCCCAGTACGATCGAAAAGATGCAGACGTTCATGGCGTGTTCGGAGGTGTACTCGTCTCGATTTTTCAGCTGAGTCAGTAACAGCATGGCGTCCGGGTTCTTGTAGACGCTGTCTACGCATTCGGAAACGGCCTCTTTCGCGAGCTGAATGTCGACGCCACGGCCGAAGCGAATTTCGTCCATGAAGGTCTTGACCAGATTGCTGATCTGCTTATGGGTATTTCGGGCGTTGTCGATTTCTTGTTCGACGGATACTCGCTTTTCCGGCGGGGCGGCAGTCCAAGAAATCTGCGAGGATCTGATCGGCCGCTGCGTTTCAGCCGTTTCAGGACACTTTGTTTTGTAAGCATCCACGTAGACGTATTCGCATACCTTTCGAACGGCTTCGATGTCCGCTTGGGTCGTGAGCATGAATCCTTGAAACAGGAACGGTGAATCCAGCCAAGGACGATCGAGCTCGCAGACATACATTCCGATCTTCAAATCGCCGGTGGGTACCTTGACCTTATACAAGGTCGTTACTCCATGAGCATCAAAAGGCTTGTCCATGGGGGCATTCCAAAACAGTCAGAAAGGCACGGTTAAAAAGTATAGTCGGTGCAGTTTTTCAGAATCGCGCTTAAGCTGTTTTCGTATCGATTCGATGCCATTATTTCTTTTTTCTGGGGCATCGCAACTGATCTTGAATTTGTCCGAGGATTCGCAGTCATCCAATAAGAAAGGCCTTGGGCAAGATGTCCAAGGCCTTTTTTGTTTCCGATAAAGTCGGATTTACCTAGCCGGAGAGCATTGCGTCACAAAGGATTTAGTGTGGCGCACCGGGCTCGTCGGGCGTTATGGGATCAGTTTTTCCGTTCGCCCGTGAGCCGCGGACTGCAATGCCGCGACGATGATCCGGCAATTGGCTTTTGCGTCCTCCAGCGAAAGCTGCGGCGGCTTGCCCGTCAGCACGCGTTCGCTGAAATGCTCAATTTCCAGTGTGAAATGGTTGGCCGCGGGTAGGCGTTCCTCACACTGCCGCCCGTCTTCCGTCCACCACGAAAGCACCGGGATATCGTCCGGAAGCTGCCAGACGGTATGGCATTTCAAGCCGCCCTTGGTGCCTATGATTTCATACTCAGAGCGCCGCGCGCGCTCAAAGCTGAAGTCGAAATGGGCATGTCTGCCGTCTCCAAAATCGATGATGCCGCTGGTGGTGATGTCCGCGCCGCTCTCGACGTATTTCGCGATGGCGGTTACGGCGGCGGGGGGCTGGTCGAAAAACATCCGGGCCGAATGGATCGCGTAGCAACCGATGTCCCACATGGCGCCGCCGCCGCGCTCGACGCTCTCCGCCAGGCGATACAGGCGTGCCGGCCGCATCATGAACGAATAGGTAGAGCGGACGGAGCGTATATCGCCGATGATGCCGGCGCGAATCAATTCCCGCACACGGGCGTGCTGCGGGTGGAAGCGGTACATGAAGCCTTCCATCACGGCGACGTTGTGCTGGCGTGCGGCGGCTTCGATCGCCTCGATGTCCGCGACCGTGAGCGCCATCGGCTTTTCGCACAGCACATGCTTGCCGCGCTGGATAGCGCGCAGGGTCCATTCGGCGTGTTCGTGATTGGCGAGCGGCAGATAAACGGCTTCGACTTCGACATCGTCGAGCAGTGCGTCTAAATTGTCGTAAGTCCGGACGTTCGGCTGCTGCGGAGCGTATTTCGCCAGGGTTTCGGCAGCGGCGCCGGGACGGCGACTGCCAATGGCGACCAGTTCGGCGTTCGAGGCTTCGACGATGGCGGGCATCAGGCGTTCGTTGACGCGCGCGGCACCGAGTATGCCCCAGCGAAGTTTTCGGTCATTCATGGATTCATCCTTTTTTACGAATTAACGAGCACAGTGTCGCAGGAATCGGTGATCGTCTCCACCGCAAGGGCTGTGAGCACACCGAAGGCGTGCCGTTTAACTTCCACGCTTGACACCGGCCCGACCGGAGCGCATCGTGAACGGATAGCACGAACGTGCGTTGAATTTCTTCATAAGATATTGCGCTTTTGTCTTGGCCAGCAGGTCAAAAGACCATTGGGTTTTAGCACCCGGCAAGGAGCTCATCATGTCACTGAAATCATTGATTGCCACCGGCACCAAACTCTGGCTCGATTCGATCGATCCCGACCTGGTCGAAAGAGACCGCGCCCTCGGCGCCACGGGCGCGACCTCCAATCCCATCATCATCGCCGACATCCTCAACACCGGCCGTTTCGACGACCATATGCGCGCCTTGCTCGATGAGGGCATGGACAATTCGGCCATCGCCTGGGAGATGACCGATTACCTGGTGCGCAACGCTCAGGAGGTATTCTTGCCCGTTTGGGAAGAGACCCACGGCAACGACGGCTACGTCAGTTTCGAACTCGATCCGCTCCTCGAAGATCGCGAACTCAACCTGCCGCATGCCAAACGCGTCAAGGAATACATCGAGCTCGGCAAGCATTGGGGCAGCGGGCACGTCAACCGCCTGATCAAGGTTCCCGCGACCCCGGCCGGGCTGGATTCGCTGGAGGAGTTGGCCGCTGCCGGCATCAACCTCAACGTCACCCTCATCTTTTCCGAGCGCCAGTACAAGATCGCCCGCGAGAACGTCTGGCGAGGCGCACAACGGCGCGAGAGCCTCGCTCATTTCAAGAGCGTGTACAGCATCTTCGTCTCGCGCGTGGACGTCTATATGGAAAAGCAGGTTCCGGAACTCAGCTCCGACGCCCAGGGACAGGTCGGCATCGTCAACGTCAAGCGCCTCTGGCAGCTCAACCAGACCTTCTGGAAGGACAAGAATCTGCCGCTCCAGCAGGAAATCGTCTTCGCCAGCACCGGTACCAAGAAACCCAGCGATCCGCCCGACAAGTATGTGGAAGCCCTGGCCGGCAGCGACATCCAAACCAATCCGCCCGCGACCAACGACGCCGTCGAGAAGCTCAACAAGCAATACACGCGAAAGGTGGATCAAATGCCGTCTCAAGCCGTCCTCGACGAGATCGACGCCAAGGTCGACGTGGCGAAGATGGAGCAGGTTCTCATGGACGAAGGGACGGCCAAGTTCGCCGATCCGCACAAGGCGTTGCTGAAACTCATCGCGGAAAAGCATGAATTCCTTGCATCGACGTGATTTCGTTCGCCTATCCGTTCTAACTGCAACTATAGCTAAGGAGATGCCATGACCATTAAAGTTGGAGATCGCCTGCCCGAGGGCACGCTTTATGAGTCGACGGAGTTCGATTCGGCCACCAGCTGTCCGATGAAGCCTCAGCCGCTGTCCGTCGGGGATCTCGTCAAGGGTAAGAAAATCGTGATTTTCGGCGTGCCGGGTGCCTTTACGCCGACCTGTTCCGCGCAGCACCTGCCCGGTTACATCGCGAATTTCGACGAGCTGAAAACGAAGGGCGTCGACGAAATCTGGTGTCTGGCCGTCAACGATGCGTTCGTGATGGCTTCTTGGGGCCGGGAGCGGAAGGCCGGCGGCAAGGTGCGCATGATGGCCGACGGCAGCGCCGAATATGCCAAAAAGCTCGGGCTCGATCTCGACCTGACCGCAAAGGGCATGGGCGTGCGCAGCCAGCGTTTCGCGATGGTGGTCGACGACGGCGTGGTGACGCATCTGGCGGTCGAGATGCCGGGCAAATTCGAAGTCTCGAGCGCCGAGGCGATCCTCGCGCAGCTGTAAGAATATCCTGCTTTGATCCGGGGCCGCAGAGATCGCCGCTCTGCGGCTCCCTGACCGTCTGATGTAGAATGGCCCGCCTGTATCTTTAACGGCACGGAACAATGCAACAGACCGATCCTACGCTCACCGACATCCTAGGTGCCGCCGTCACGATCGCCCGTGGCGCAGGCGCCATTCTTCGGGAGGGGTTCGAAACCCATCGCGATAAGGCGCTGCAGTTCAAGACCAGCGACATCGATCCGGTCACCGAATACGACGTCCGCAGCGAACAGTTCATCGTCGGCGAACTGCGCCAGCGCTTCCCGTCCCACCAGATCGTCGGTGAAGAGGGTGGGGCGTATCGAACCGAAGAGGCTCGGGCGCCTAGTCGGAATTACCTTTGGCACATCGATCCGCTCGACGGTACGGTGAACTTCTCGCACGGCTTTCCCATGTTCTGCGTATCGATGGGCTTGCTGATCGACGGCGTGCCCTCGCTCGGCGTGGTATACAACCCGGCCACCGACGAAATGTTCGCCGCCGCGCTCGGATGTGGCGCCACGCGCAACGGCCGGCCGATTCACGTGTCCGCGACGCCGGTACTGAATCGCGCGCTGGTGATTACCGGTTTCTCGTACGATACCCACACCAGCGACAGCAATATGAAGAATTTCCTCGGCTTCCAGCGGACCGCCCAAGCCACGCGCCGTATCGGTTCGGCCGCGCTCAACCTGTGCTATACCGCGGCGGGGCAACTGGACGGCCATTGGGAGATGAAGGTCAAGCCGCACGACATCGCGGCCGGCATCGTGCTGGTACGCGAGGCGGGCGGTATCGTCACCGACTTTGATGGCGGCGACGATATCTTGAGCACCGGCCGCATCGTTTCCAGCAATGGCCTGATTCATCGCGAAATGCTGGATGTCCTGAAAGCCGCTAATGATCGCGGTTGATGGAGGTGCTCCTCGCGTGATTATACTTTTTTGCCCGCTGCCCCGATGGAGGAGGCGGGCATCCGCCTACCTCAATAAATAATAAATCAAGGAGTCATCATGAAAATCGGCATCGCTTCTGATCACGCAGGATTCGCCTATAAGGAAGAACTGCGTACCTGGCTAAGCTCGCTAGGCCATGAAGTTGTCGACTACGGCTGTTTCAGCGACGAACGAACCGATTATCCCACGTGGATTCGCCCGTGTGCCGTGGCCGTTGCCAATGGCGAAGTCGAGCGCGGCATCGTGCTCGGCGGCAGCGGCAACGGCGAGGCCATCGTCGCCAATCGTGTCAAAGGCTGCCGCTGCGGCTATTGCTTCAACGAGGAAACCGCCTATCTCACGCGTCTCCACAACGACGCCAACTGCATCGCCATGGGCCAACGGATCATCAGCCTCGAAATGGCCAAGAAGATCGTCGAAACCTTTCTGTCCACCGAATTCGAGGGCGGCCGACACGTGCCGAGGATTAAGGCGATCGATGAGTGATTCGGGATGCGGCGATGTCCCCGATAAGATGCCGCTAACTGAGAGCCGTAGGATGGGCAAAGGCCGACAGGCCGTGCCCATCTTTTCGGATGTTGGCAAAGGATTGCCGACCTCCGACTTTTTCCCGTCCCATTCGGTGGGTTACGGTGCGCATCTAACCATGCGGCCAAATCCGGTTTTTCGCTGGCGCACCTAACCCACCCTACATCTGCGACAGCTCAGATATCGGGTGTAGGCCGGGATAAGGCGAAGCCGTTCCCGGCCGGCCGCTTCGAGATTACGGCTTGAGTGCCGAGGCTTCGCGCGCCAGTCGCGTGATTTCCGCCCAATTGCCGCTGGCGACCAACTCCTTGGGGGTGAGCCAGGAACCGCCCACGGCGACGACGTTGGGGAGTTTGAAGAAGTCCGGCGCGTTTTGCGCATTGATTCCGCCGGTCGGACAGAAGCGGACCTTCGGAAAAGGACCTCTGAAGGAGTCGAGCATCTTGATGCCGCCGGCGGCTACGGCCGGGAAAAACTTCATGACATCGAGCCCGCCTTCCAAGACCTGCATCACTTCGGACATGGTGGCGACGCCCGGGAAGAATGGCAGTTTGCTGTCGACGATGGCCTTCAGCAGGGTGGGCGTCGTGCCCGGCGAAACGCCGAACTGCGCACCGGCGGAAATCGCCGCGTCGAGCTGGGCGGGCGTAGCGATGGTGCCGACGCCGACGATCGCATCCGGGATCTCTTGCTTGATCGCCCGCACGGCATCCAATCCGGCGGCGGTGCGCAGGGTGATTTCCAAAACGCGAATGCCGCCGTCCACCAAGGCACGGGCTAGCGGCACGGCATCTTCCGCCCGGTCCACCACCATCACGGGCATGACGCTGGTGGCGGCAATAATCTGGTCAAGATTCATAATGAAGATCTCTATGTCGGTTGCAAAAAGGTAAAGCCGGTCTCGGGGCGCCTTAGTCGTCAAAATGGAAGGTGACGCCGCCGCGTTCCGCCGTGTCCGCCAGCTGGCGCAAGCCGGTAAAGAGCTCGCGTCCGCAGCCGAACTGATTGCGGGACAGGTCGGCCGTCGCGATCTCGCGGCTGTCCCATTCGGCGGTCGGGACTTCGGCTTCAAGGCGGCCTTCAATGGCGTCGAGCAGCAGCATGTCGCCATCGCGCACCTTGGCGAGCGGGCCGCCCATCACGCACTCGGGCGAGAGATGAATCGCGGCCGGCACTTTTCCGGAGGCGCCGGACATGCGGCCGTCCGTAACCAGGGCGACCTTGAAGCCCCGGTCCTGGAGGACCGTGAGCGACGGGGTGAGCTGATGCAGTTCCGGCATCCCATTCGCGCGCGGGCCCTGAAAGCGGACCACGGCGATGAAGTCCCGCTCCAGTTCGCCGCGCTTGAACGCAGCGATCAGATCTTCCTGATCGTCGAAGACGACGGCGGGGGCACGCACCACCCGGTTTTCGGGCGCCACGGCCGATACTTTGATGACGCCGCGGCCCAAGTTGCCGGTGACCAGGCGCAAACCGCCGTCCGGGCTGAACGGCTCGCTGGCCGGCGCCAGTACCGCCGTATCGAGGCTCTTCTCGCTGGCGGGGCGAAAGGCCAACTGGCCGTCGTCGAGCCAAGGCTCTTCCGCCCAGCGGCGGAGCCCCTGTCCTAGGACGGTCTGGACGTCCTCATGCAGAAGGCCAGCGTCCAACAGTTCGCGGATCAAAAAGCCCATGCCGCCGGCGGCATGGAAATGGTTGACGTCCGCTTTGCCGTTGGGGTATACGCGGGCCAGCAGAGGCACGACCGCCGACAGATCGTTGAAGTCGTCCCAGTTGATCTCTATCCCGGCAGCCCGCGCGACGGCGATCAAGTGAATCGTGTGGTTGGTCGAGCCGCCCGTCGCCAGCAGGCCGACGATCCCGTTGACCACGGCGCGTTCGTCCACGACATCGCACAAGGTCGGAGAAGCTTTGTCCTGGGCGAGCCGAACCGCCTGGCGGGTGGCGGCGCGGGTCAATGCCTCGCGAAGTTCGGTGCCGGGGCTCACGAAGGCCGATCCGGGCAGTTGCAGGCCCATGATTTCCATGAGCATCTGGTTGCTGTTGGCGGTGCCGTAAAACGTGCAGGTCCCAGCGCTGTGATAGGACGCCATTTCCGATTCGAGCAGAGCTTCGCGGCCCACCTTGCCCTCGGCGAACAGCTGTCGGACTTTGGCCTTCTCGGCATTCGAGACGCCCGACGCCATCGGGCCGGCGGGGACGAAAACGCCGGGCAGATGACCAAAGCGCAGCGCGCCGATCAGAAGGCCCGGAACGATCTTGTCGCAGACGCCAAGGAACAGGTTGGCGTCGAACACGCGATGCGAAAGCGCCACCGCGGTAGACATCGCGATCACGTCGCGCGAGAACAGCGAGAGTTCCATCCCGCTTTGGCCCTGAGTCACCCCGTCGCACATCGCCGGGACCCCGCCGGCAACCTGCGCGGTCGCGCCCGATGCCCGAGCCTCGGCCTTGATTACGGCCGGGTATTGCTCATACGGGTGATGCGCCGAAAGCATGTCGTTGTACGCCGTCACGATGCCGATATTCGGCACGACGGCGGCTTTCAACACCAGCTTGTCGTTGGTCGGCATCGCGGCATAGGCATGAGCGACATTGGTGCAGGCGATGCGATCACGCTCGACACCTTTCTGGCGGGCGCGTTGCATGCGCTCCAGATAGGCCTGGCGTTTGGTTTGGCTACGGGCGCGAATGCGCTCGGTGACGGCGAGCAATGTGGGATGTAGGGCCATATGATTCCGGCTGAAGTGGCAGTCTTGTTCGGGCTGCGTCGGTGATGGGCAAGAGCCTGCCCTGCAACGGGGCGCAGGCGCCACATTTAATCCAAGCCGTAAATGAGTGTCAAGAAATGCGGCGATTCGGTCCTGCAGCCGGCTGGACAGTGGGGGGAGCGGCGAGTAGTATTGCAAGGTTTTTTCGCCCGGGTTTCCGGGTATGCCTTCGACACAATACGAGCTCGGCCGGGCAAGCATCGGCGCGATCTTTAACAAGAGGATTCATCGGTGAGTCAGCTCCCATTTCCCCAATCGTTCAATCTGGTTTTTTTTGGCGGCGCCGGTGATCTGGTCACGCGCAAATTGTTGCCGGCGATGTACCAGTGCCATAAGAACGGCCGACTGGTGGAGTCGGGCCGCATCCTTTGTCTTGATCTGGCGGACCTGACACAAAACACGTTTCTGGCCATCGTGGATGATAAAGCCAGGCAATTCGTGCCTAAAGCTGACTGGGACGACGCGGCGTGGGCGACATTCCGCTCGCGCCTAACTTATCTAAGACTCGATGCTACCCAGCCGGAGCAATACGCGGCCTTGAAAGCCTTGCTGAAGGAGGCCCCTGCCGAGGTGAACGTCTTTTACCTGTCCACCGCGCCGTTCCTGTTCGCGACGATTTGCAGCAATTTGACGCGGCAAGGGCTCAACGGTCCGAACAGCCGTGTGGTGCTGGAGAAGCCGCTGGGGCACGATCTGGCATCGAGCAATGCGATCACGGCGGACGTGGACCGGTTCTTCTACGAGAAACAGGTCTATCGAATCGACCATTACCTCGGTAAGGAGTCGGTGCAGAACCTGATGGCACTGCGCTTCGGCAATTCTTTATTCGAACCGCTGTGGCGCCGGATGTGGATCAGCAACGTTCAGATCACAATCGCCGAGGACGTGGGAATCGGCAGCCGCGGCGGGTTCTATGACAAAACCGGCGCCTTGCGCGACATGGTGCAGAACCACTTGCTGCAGCTGCTGTGCTTCGTCGCGATGGAGCCGCCGGCCAGCCTCGATTCGGACGCCATCCGCAACGAAAAGCTCAAAGTGCTCGAGTGCCTGGTGCCGTTCACCCGGGAAGATGTTTTGACCAAGACCGTGCGCGGCCAATACCGCGCGGGCATATCCGGCGGTCATCCGGTGCCGGGGTATTTGGACGAGGAAAATATCCCAGCCGATAGCAAAACGGAAACTTTCGTGGCCATTAGGGCGGAAATCGCCAACTGGCGCTGGGCCGGGGTACCGTTTTATCTGTTCACCGGCAAACGGCTGCCATCCCGTCTTGCCGAAATCGTGATCCATTTCCACGACGTGCCGCACCATATCTTCCCTCTGCCCAGCAGCGGTTCGCGCGCGCCGTCCAAGCTGGTCATCCGCCTACAGCCGGACGAATACATTCGTCTGTACCTCAATGCCAAGGCACCGGGCGATTCGATGGAGCTTCAGCCAGTATCGCTCGATCTCGACTTCGCCGGAAAATTCAAGGCTCGCCGGGCCGAGGCTTACGAGCGTCTGCTGCTCGATACCATCCGGGGCAATCAGGCGCTGTTCGTGCGCCAGGACGAGCTGGAACTGGCCTGGCGCTGGGTCGAGCCGATTCTGAACACGTGGGCTGCCGATCCGAGCGGCCCGAAGCCCTATGCAGCAGGCACCTGGGGGCCATCCGCCTCCACCGAGCTGCTGTCACGCGACGGTTTTGTCTGGCACGACGAGGGTTAGGCTATGGTAGACATTCAATGGTTCGACGATAACGCGAGCCTCGCACCGGCACTTGCCGCGTCCGTGGCCGCCGACTTGCGTGCGGTGTTGCAGACGGAACCCTATGCCGCGCTGGCCGTGTCGGGCGGCCGATCGCCGGTGCCGGTGTTCGAGGCGCTTCGCGACGAAGACTTGGACTGGGTGCGTGTAGTCGTCACGCTGGTGGACGAGCGGTGGGTGCCGGAAACCGATCCCGCCAGTAACGCCGCCCTGGTCAAGAGTCATCTGCTGCAAGGCCGTGCGGCGGCGGCGCGTTTCGTCCCGCTCTATACCGGCGATGCGGCCGCCAAAGACGCCGAGGCGGCCTTGGCGGCCGCTTTCAAAAGCCTGCCCCTGCCGTTCGCGGCACTGATTCTCGGCATGGGAGACGACGGCCACACCGCCTCGCTATTCCCGGCCAGCCCTAATCTGGATGCCGGTTTGGCTCTGGGGGCTTCGGTGGCGGATACGCCGCCCTGTCTCGCCCAGGTGGGGGCGGTGGCGCCGACCGAACGCATGAGTATGACCTTGCCGTGGATCCTGCACGCCCGGCGAATCTATCTTCAGTTCGGCGGCGCCAGCAAAGGGGAGGTGTTCACGGCCGCGCTCGCCGAGCCGAACCGTCAATATCCGGTGAGCTTTGTGCTCACCCAAACGCAGACGCCCGTGGCGGTGTTTGCCGCACGGAACTGAGTCCCAAAAAACGACGGCGCATTTCACGGCGGTTCGCGTGGTGTTGCCGGTTTGTCGTGCCGGGCTTCCATGCCCGGCTCCTCTGTGTTTTTTGGCGAGCACGCAGGGATTAAGGGCTTGTTTCCAGCGGTGGATTGAATCCTGAGGACGAAAATGTCGAGGGATCTCTCAAGGGCGGATTAAAGCTCGAGGACGGAAATTCCCTCAGGGGCGGATTGAACGTCGTAGGCGGCGGGGTTGTAGCCTCGGGGGATCGGGGGACGATTCTGATGATGGTGCCCGATTCTCCGCCGATCTGCAAAGGTACTCTGGCGGTGGAGTCAGATGTTCCGGAAGGCGATAAAAAGTTCAAATCACCCGAGGTTGCCTGTACCTGACCTCGGATTTCGCCTTCGGGAAATGCGACCGAGGTGACATTCACGAAGATGTTGCCGTCTCTCATGGTCGCAGCCAGAGCGGCGAGGGTGCCGATGTTTCTTCCGGTCGTGGAAACGCAATCTACCCCTTGAATGATGTTGGCTCCGGTTATGGTCGATTGTACCTCCAGTGTGCCATCCCAGCTGCCTTGAATAGCCGTCAGCAGCGGAACGATGGCGGGCCCCGGCATGCCTATAGGACCGCAATGCAGCTGGATTCCGGTGACGTTTACTCCATTGGTGAGAGTCAAAACGAATAGCATCGCGGTTTCTTCGGAATTGAATTCGAAACCCGCACGCCCCTCCATTTGGGAATCTACGGGAGCGGGTACTGCTTCGGAACCGCTGAGAACGGCGTCGAAGCGACGAGGTGCGGTGTTGTCTCCATGAGCCATGCCGGCGGCAACGATTGAAGAAAACAGTATCGATATAGCGCAACGGTTCACGTCAAGCCTCCTTGTCATTTCTGTCGACCGGAAACATGGGTCGGAAGCAAACGTTTCGAGTTCCCGGCGATTTCGAAGAGTTTCCCCAATAAACCAGAAGTCTTCGGTTTTTCTTTCGGATGGAACGTGAGACAGATATTGTTTCGAAGATGTTCCGGTACTATCGGGGTACGAGTCAGCCGGAACTGGTTCAGTCTCGCTTTAAGCGCCTGAGGTTTGTCGGCCACCGGCGATCATCGAAAGCCCGGAAGTGCAAGCACTCGCGCTCGATGCGCTATAGTTGCGCTTTCGAGTGCCTTCAGCGAATGGCTTTAAAAGGGCCGCATCAAGCGCTGCCAGGTGTCGCCGCCTTATACGTGATGTTATGGTCTTGCTTATTTCGTCACGCCAGATACGGGCTACCGGAGAGTTTATGAGGAAATGTTCGTCCTTCGCTTTTCTGTTCTTTGTCACTGTCTTTGGTCCGGCGGGTAAGGCCGAGGTTTACAAAGTGACAGGGCCCGACGGGAGGGTGACGTATACCGACAGTCATTCGGAGGGCGACGACAAGACAAAAGTCGAGGTCGTCAAGATCGACTCCTATTCCAGTTCGGCCGAAGTTTCATCGGTTGAAGACGGCGCGGCATTACGGAAAGTAACGATTTTCACCACGGAATGGTGTGGCGTATGCCGAAAGGCCAAATCGTATATGACCAGTCACGGAGTAGCCTATGACGAATTCGATATCGAGAAATCCCGGTCCGCCAAGGCGAAATTCGATCAACTCGGTGGGCGGGCCGTGCCGGTCATTCTGGTCGGTAAAGAGAAAATGATTGGATTTTCCCCGTCTAAGTTCGAGGCAATGTTGGACGATGCTGGTATCTAAGCTTTGATTCGACTGTAATGTGCAGGAGGGGCTTCAGCCGTTACGTCCGGGGTAAGGTCGGGTGAGCGCCTTTTAGTTCAAGTATCTACACAAGTCTTTTGTTTCCGTGGAAGAGCTGATCAGAGTTGTCCTCATAGAGGGCTGTCGGCAAATTTGGATTTGCGTTCGCTCATCGGTTTTTGGCAACGTTTGTAGAATCAATAAGTTCATTTGACTTATAGAGGGGACGAGATATGCAGCCGGAGAAACAGAAAGTATCGATCATAAAATGGGCCAGGTGGGCGATGCTGATCGCTGTCGCTGTGGTGGGTTTGATCGTGGCCGTTTTGTTTATCGTAGGCAGACGACCCCCTGATCAAGAGGCCATCCCGCCGGTTCCGCCAGCGCCTCAGGAACCCGGCAGAGCGCCTATTCCGGAGCCGCAAGTAGAAGTTCCGGCGACAGTTGAAATCGCTATTGCAGGGCAAGGCGGACCAGGCTGCGAGGCCGAGAAGAATGCCCACGAGGTGATCGTCAAGGAAATGGGCGGAAAAGATATTTTCGAGTCTTACGAAAAAGGCGTGCTGCTGACCGACGAGGAAGGTATGACGAATAAGTATTATTTGGATGTCGATGGCGTGCCGGAAGATAAAAAGCCCCAACTGCCGGCGCTGTTCGCGACGGGAAACCACCTGAAAGTGCGATATGTGATCTGCGGGAGCGGAGGGCTTCGCTTTCTGACGTCCATTCAGGCTCAGCCGAACGGTTGATGGAAGACGGCTTGTTTCAGTTTGCGCTAACGGCCTTTCTGACGCTGGCCGTGGTCGTCGATCCGCCTGGCGCGGCGCCGCTCTTCATCGCTTTAACCAGTGGGTTAGAACAGAGCGAGCGGCGCAAGACCTTGAGCCGAGCCTTGCTCATTGCTTTCGGGGTAACGGTTTTCTTTCTGCTGGCCGGCAAATATCTGCTTACATATCTCGGCGTTACGGTGCATGCATTCGCGATCAGCGGGGGCATTCTCCTTTTTGTGACGGCCATGCCCATGCTGTTCGGGCAACGCGCCGGCCTTCAGGCGCCCAAAGTCGAAGAAAAGCGCACGGCAGGCGAAGACATTGCGATTTTTCCGCTGGCAATTCCGTTGCTTTCGGGGCCCGGCACCATCACCGCCGTTCTGCTGCTCGCCAACAGAGCCGGTACCGATACGCGTCGTTTAAGCGTGCTTGCGGGCGTCATTGCTGCAATTTATCTGATCACGTGGCTGCTGTTGTATGTCAGCGATATCGTTACGGGACACCTCGGTGAGGGCAAGGTGCATATCATTACCCGCGTACTGGGCATCGTGCTTGCGGCCCTTGCGGTGCAATTCGTTCTCAACGGTATGGCGGGTTTTTACGATTCTTTGATCCATCCTTTAAATCAACTGCAATAAAACCATGAAAGTACTGATAGTCGGCGGCGGCGGACGCGAGCACGCCTTAGCGTGGAAAGCGGCGCAGTCTCCTAAAGTCGAGAAGATATTCGTCGCACCGGGCAATGCCGGAACGATTGCTGAACCCAAAGTGGAGAATCGGCCAATCGCAGCCGAGGATATTCCGGCCTTGTTGGCCTTCGCTGAGGACCAGGCCATCGATCTTACGATCGTCGGCCCCGAAGCCCCGTTGGTCGCCGGCATCGTGGACGAGTTCCGTGCGGCGGGACTCAAGTGCTTCGGCCCGACCCGGCTTGCCGCGCAACTCGAGGGTTCCAAGGCATTCTGCAAGGATTTTCTCGCCCGCCACAGCATTCCGACCGCCGAATACCGGACGTTTACGGCAGTCGACGAGGCGGTTCCCTATATCCGGGAAAAAGGCGCGCCGATCGTGATCAAGGCCGACGGCTTGGCCGCGGGCAAGGGCGTGGTCATCGCTCAGTCGGAAGAAGAGGCGATAGAGGCCGTAACCGATATGTTGTCGGGCAATGCCTTCGGTTCGGCCGGCCATAGAGTCGTGGTCGAGGAATTCCTGATGGGCGAAGAAGCCAGCTTCATCGTCATGGCTAACGGACTGGACGTTCTGCCCATGGCGACGTCCCAGGATCACAAGGCGCGGGATGACGGCGACAAAGGCCCCAATACGGGGGGTATGGGGGCTTATTCGCCGGCCCCGGTCGTGACGCCGGAAATTCATAGACGCATCATGAATGAGGTGATCGAGCCCACGTTGCGGGGAATGGCGGCGGACGGCATTCCTTACTCGGGTTTTCTTTATGCCGGGGTGATGATCACGCCAGACGGCACGCCTAAGGTGCTCGAGTTCAACTGCCGTTTCGGCGACCCGGAGACTCAGCCGATCATGATGCGGCTCAAGAGCGACTTGGTCGATTTGTGCCTAAGCGCTTTGGATGGGCGGTTGAGCCAAATTAGCGCCGAATGGGACGAGCGTGCCGCGCTCGGCGTCGTCTTGGCGGCCGGCGGATACCCCTTCGATTACGCCAAAGGCGACGAGATCGGGGGCCTGCCGGAAAGAGCGAAGGCGGATACCAAAGTTTTCCATGCCGGAACGGCACAGTCGGACGGCAAGATCGTCACGGCCGGAGGCCGCGTGCTCTGCGTGTGCGCCCTGGGCGATACCGTCTTGGAGGCTCAGCGGAAAGCGTACCAACAGGTGCGTGAAATCCATTGGAAAAACATGTACTACCGCACCGACATCGGCTACCGGGCTATAGGTCGTTGATCGGGCTAGCGCAGCGCCGGTCTTAGCGGCAGGTTTGCGACCTCCGGATAACCGTCCAGTTCGAGCCCGATGCGCAGGGTTTTGGCGCTTCGGGCCTCGTCTTTTCCGGGAAAGAACAGATAGCCGTGAGCCAGTTCCCCCGGCTGCAATCGTTGGTTGCGGAGCGATTTTCCGATCAGATCCCGGCGTATTCGGTCTTCCAGAACTTGGGTATTTTGTCCGCCGCCGACGATCGCACCAAGACTGGCGCCCACGGCAGCATGTTCGGGCAGATTATTGCTGAATCCGCTGCCAAACCCGCCGTCCAGGATCAGTCCGATCGCGAACGAGGTCAGTGCCCCGGCGCCGGCGCCCCATGCAGCGCCTTGCGCCGCGTTGCCGAGCAAAGTGCCGAATTGTACGGCGCTTGCCACGCGATTATGGGCTTGCTCGCCGGTCAGCAGCGGCCAAGCCTGGCCGTCCCGGTCGATCAGAAACGTTTGTTGCGGATTGACTTTGACGACGCTCGAACTTTGATTGTCGATGACCAGGCGCACCGGGAGCAACCCGGCTCCGCGGATGTCGAATCCGAACGCCTTCTCGGCCTGTTCGGGATCGGCGTAAGCCTCTGCCGCCACCCGCGCGCCGTCGACGTCCACATGATCGCTGTTCGACGAGGGCAGCGGTACGGGCGGAATGCGGTTCTCGTAGCCCATGCACGAGACCAGCAAGGCGCACATCAGCAAAATTACGCGTCGGCCGATTGGGATGAGAATTGGAATGATCGGGGAACGGTTCATTGTCTTAGGGGCCGAATCGCTTCAGGACAATCTGCACGTTGCGGGACGATGGGTTCAACCTAGAAACGGCAGTTGGACGCGTCCTTATCCAAATGGTGAAATCGGTAGAAGATAGGGCGGTCAGATACATAGGACTTTTCTACTTTATCGAAGCGGTCAACTGCCGTTTCTAGGTTCAATTATAATGGGTCGCTTTGAAACACCTAGGAATCGACCCATTCAAGAGGGCCATACGTTACTCATGTTTCAAGAGAACGACGCTTCCGAAAAGACTTTATCGCCTGCTCAGCAGGATTTGCAACGGCTCCGCCGGTTCGTAGCGGCTCAAGTGATCGGACAGGACACCTTGATCGAGCGAATGCTGATCGCGCTGCTTGCGGACGGGCACATTCTCGTGGAAGGCGCGCCCGGTCTCGCCAAGACTCGAGCGATCAATGTGCTGAGCCGAGCCATCGAGGGCGATTTTCACCGTATTCAATTCACCCCGGATTTGCTGCCGGCCGATCTTACCGGCACCGAAATCTACCGTCCTCAGGACGGTTCCTTCCATTTTCAGCCGGGACCGTTGTTTCATAACCTGGTACTGGCGGACGAGATCAACCGTTCGCCGGCCAAGGTGCAGTCGTCGCTGCTCGAGGCAATGGCGGAGCGTCAGATTACGGTCGGTCGCGTGACCTACAAGCTGCCGGAGCTGTTCATGGTGATGGCGACGCAAAATCCCATCGAACAAGAAGGAACGTATCCACTGCCCGAGGCGCAGTTGGACCGTTTCATGCTGTACATCCGGATCGGTTATCCGGAAGCTCAGTACGAGCGCGCGATTTTGCGGTTGGTGCGGGATGAGTCCCGGCGCGGGCGTGCCGGCGCGGAGGCGGAGTTCAAATCCGTCAGCCAGCAAACCTTGTTTACCGCGCGGCAAGAGGTGCTCGACCTCTATATGGCGGAAACCCTGGAAGAATACCTGCTGCAACTGGTGCTGAGTACCCGGAACCCCGGCGCTTACGGTAAGGAGCTCGAGCGCTGGCTGCAATATGGCGCCAGCCCCCGTGCCAGCATCGCGTTGGACCGATGCGCCCGGGCGCGGGCGTGGCTGGCCGGGCGCGATTACGTTGCGCCCGAAGACATTCAATCTATCGCACCGGATGTGCTGCGCCACCGTTTGATCTTGAGCTATGAGGCGGAAGCGGAAGGCGTGTCGTCGGATCGTGTCATCCAGGAGTTGCTGCGTCGGGTAGCCGTGCCTTAGCCGATCCGTTCAAGCCGCTCTTTGGCGATGTGCTAAAGTTGAATAAAAACATCTGACACTTTTTCGCCGATGCCTGCGGAGTGGTACAAAGTCATCGTCGCTCCGTGTTCGCCACTGGCTTTAGAAAACCAGATTACAGAGATATAACCTAACATGCAGCCATTTCAAGCGGAGTTTATCGAATACGCTCTCCAGTGCGGCGTCCTGCGCTTCGGCGACTTCACGCTGAAGTCCGGCCGGCGCAGTCCGTACTTTTTCAATACCGGGCTCTTCGATACGGGCGCCCGTCTGGCCAAGCTCGGCGGGTTTTACGCCAAGACGATGTTGCACGAAGGCATCAAGGCCGACGTCTTGTACGGCCCTGCCTACAAAGGAATCCCCTTGGTCTGTACCGCCGCCATGGCCTTGGCCCGGGAGACTGGCGAAGAAGTTCCGTTCGCCTTCAATCGCAAAGAAGCCAAGGACCATGGCGAGGGAGGTTCGCTCGTCGGAGCGCCGCTTACGGGCTCGGTGCTGATTGTCGATGACGTGATTACCGCGGGCACCTCGGTGAGGGAATCGGTCGACATTATCCGGGCCGCGGGGGCCGTGCCGAGCGGCGTTCTGATCACCTTGGATCGGCAAGAAAAGGGAAGGAGCGAGCTTTCCGCAGTGCAGGAAGTCGCCAACCAATTTCAGCTGCCGGTTTATGCCATCATCGCGCTGCACGATATCCTCGAATTTCTGCAGAAGGCGAATCGTCATGCGGATCTTGAAGCCATCCGGGAATACCAGTCCCGATTCGGCGTGCTATGACGCCTGGAAGCGGTTTTCGCTTCGCCTTGGCTGTACTTGCGGTTGCCGTATACGGGCCACTTGGCCATGCCGCGACTTACCGCTGGGTCGACGAAAAAGGCGCGGTGCACTACTCCGACCGGGTCCCTCCCGACCAAGCCAAGCTCCGCCGCTCCAAACTCGATTCAGAGGGGCGCGAGGTGGAAGTGCTCGATGGAGCCAAATCTCCCGAACAAATCGAGATGGAAAACCAGCTCAAACAATTGCGTCTCGAACAGGAGCGGATTTTGGCTGCGCAACGGGATCGGGACCAGGTGCTGTTCAGGACCTACCGCAGCGAGGAAGAGATGAACTTGGCCTTGCAGGGAAAATTGAACATGTTGGATTCCTTGATCAAGGTCACCGAGGCCAATAAGCAACGCCAACAGGCGTTATTGAGCGGACAGGAGCAGCGCGCCGCCGATCTGGCGAAAAAGGGGCAGGCGGCTCCAAAGAATCTGAACGACACGATCGAAGCGACGCGGCGACAAATCGCCAACTATGACGGCAAAATAAAGCGCCTCGAAGCCGAAAAAGCCGCGATTTCCAAGCGCTTTGCCGAGGACATCGCGCGCTTGAAGTTGATCAAGCATCAAGGTTTGGGATGGCATCAAACCTGGCATGATTCGGTTAGTGCCGCAGACAAACCGAACGCCGAGGGTATTATTATCAGCGCTGTTACCTGCACTGCGGGAGCGATGTGCGACAAGGCATGGAGCCTGGCGCGAGCCTATCTTCGCCAGCAGATCGATGCGCCGTTATCCATCGACAACGATAAAATCCTTCAAACCGCAAATCTCCGAAACGATCGGGACTTTGCGATAACCGTTACCCGCATGACCGGCAAAACCGAGGATATCCTTTTTCTCGACATACGCTGCCGGCCGTCGACGGTCGGCGAAGAGCTTTGTGCAAGCTCCGGCGTCCACCGGATTCGTGCGGGTTTCAAGCCTTACGTAGAGGCCGGCTTAACCAGTCCCGGATAAGATTTAAATTTAACAGGATTGGCTGTCGCCCTCTCAGCGTCTCAGCAAGAGCGTGCCGATACCCTGGTCGGTAAACAACTCCAGCAGTACGGCGTGATCGAGTCGTCCGTCAATGATGTGAACGCTGGCGACGCCGCCTTTGAGCGCATCCATGGCGCAGCGCACCTTCGGAATCATGCCCGCGGTGATGGTGCCGTCCGAGATCAAATCTTCCACTTCGGACAAGGACAGGCCGGTCAATAAACCTCCATCCTTATCCAGAATGCCCTTGGTGTTGGTCAGAAGTATCAGCTTTTCCGCTTTCAAGACCTCCGCCATTTTGCCCGCCACCAAATCGGCATTGATGTTGTAGGAAAAACCGTCGGCTCCGACGCCGATCGGTGCGATCACCGGGATGAAATCCCCCTGGACCAGCATGTTCACCACGGACGGGTCAATGCTCTCGACCTCGCCGACATGCCCTAGATCGATGATTTCCGGTTCCTCGGTTTCGGGAGCGCGCTGTTTCACCACGATCTTGCGGGCACGCACCAAGTCACCATCCTTGCCACTCAATCCGACGGCCGAGCCGCCATGTCGGTTGATCAAATTGACGATGTCCTTGTTGACCAATCCACCGAGCACCATTTCGACCACATCCATGGTTTCGGAATCGGTCACCCGCATGCCTTGCACGAACTCGCTGGTCTTGCCTAAACGCTGCAAAAGATTGCCGATCTGCGGCCCGCCGCCGTGGACGACGACCGGATTGATGCCGACCAGCTTCAGCAGCACGATATCTCGGGCGAAGCTGTTCTTGAGCCGCTCCTCGGTCATGGCGTTGCCGCCGTACTTGACGACGACGGTTTTCCCTTTGAAGCGTTGGATGTAAGGCAGCGCTTCAGTAAGGACGTGAGCGATTTGGGTGGCAGAATTGGTTTCGATCGATTCTTGCTTTTTCACGGAAGACTCCAGGAGAGTAGGACAGAGAGCGTCAGCGTATTCCGCCGGATGTCTAAATCCTATTGATGGCCCGTATGTCCGAAGCCACCTGCGCCTCTCCGGCTGGCTTCGAAGTCATCGACCAGCTCAAAGTCCACCTGCGCCACCGGCACAAATACCATCTGGGCAATGCGGTCGCCGATTTGGATTTCGAAGGGTTCGGTTCCACGGTTCCAGCAGGAGACAAAAATCTGGCCTTGATAATCGGAATCTATCAGGCCGATCAGATTGCCGAGCACGATGCCGTGCTTGTGGCCTAGTCCTGAACGTGGCAACAGCACAGCGGCAAGGCTTGGATCTTCGATGTGGATGGCAAGCCCCGTCGGAATCAGTTTGGTTTCGCCCGGATCGAGCCGGAGCGATTCGTCGAGGCAGGCCCGGAGATCCAGTCCGGCTGCGCCGGCGGTGGCATAATGGGGCAGGGGAATCTCGCCCCCGAGGCGGTTATCGAGGATTTTTAGCTGAATTTTGCGCATGGTAGCGTTCGGCAATGAGTTTTATGAGCTGTTCGGCAATGGCTTTTTTCGGGGCTAGCGGCAAATAGGTTTGGCCGCCGTGCCAGCAGACGAAGAGCGCGTTGTCGTCGTTTTCGAACCCGCCCTCATCTCGCCCGACCCAGTTGGCGGCCACCATGTCCAGCGCCTTGGCGGCCAGCTTTTGTCGGGCATAGTCTTCGAGTCGATCGGTCTCGGCGGCGAAGCCCACGGTGAACGGACGTGTCGCCGAGGCGCTGACGGCACTGAGTATGTCCTGGGTTTTGCGCAACGTCAGAACCATTTCCGATTCGTTTTTCTTGATTTTCCGGTTCGCCGCGGTTTCCGGGGAATAGTCCGCCACTGCCGCGGCGCCGATATAAATGTCGGCAGACGGAACCTTGTCCAGGATGCAGCGGTACATCTCCGCGGCGCTCTCGACTTGGGATAGATCGTGCACCCGCGGAATGGTTAAAGCCGTAGGTCCGGTAACCAAACTAACCTTCGCGCCGGCCTGGGCGGCGGCTTCGGCGAGCACATAGCCCATTTTCCCGGAACTTCGGTTGCTGATGTAACGCACCGGATCGATCGCCTCTCGCGTCGGCCCTGCGCTAATCAGGACGGACAGTCCGGCCAGAATGCCGGTGCCGAAGAGGCTTTCCAGTTCATCGCAGATCCGTTGCGGTTCGAGCAGTCGGCCCATGCCGACCTCGCCGCAAGCTTGATCGCCTGCCGCCGGTCCGAGTATTCGCACGCCCCGGTCGGACAGGCAGCGGACGTTCTCCTGGGTCGCCGGATTGTCCCACATGGCCTGGTTCATGGCGGGGGCGACGGCAATCGGGGCGCGGGTCGCGAGGCATACGGTCGACAACAGATCGTCGCCGAGCCCGATCCTGAGCTTGGCGATGAAATCGGCCGTGGCCGGCGCGATCAGCACCAGATCCGCCCATCGGGCCAAGCTGATATGCCCCATGGCCGATTCCTCGCCCGGATCGAGCAGTTCGGTATGCACCGGATTGGCCGAAAGCGCCTGAAACGTCAGTGGAGAGACAAAAGCCGTCGCCGCGTGGGTCATGGCGACCCGTACCGAAGCGCCGGCGCTGCGCAAAAGTCTGGTCAGTTCAGCAGCTTTATAGGCGGCGATACCGCCCGTAACGCCCAAGACGATGTGTTTGCCCGTGAGATTGGTCAATGCTAGCTAGTTTCGATAAGAGGTTGAGGCGCCGCATTATGGCAAGTTTGCGTTACGGCTTCTATGCTTTGCTGCGAATCGGTTTGAAACACTTTATTGGACGGGGGAAGCTATGCCCATCACGGATTGGCCCGACGATGAAAGACCTCGGGAAAAACTGCTTCAGAAAGGACCTCTGGCATTGTCGGATGCGGAGTTGCTAGCGATTTTCCTGCGTACGGGCGTCAAGGGCAAGACCGCGGTGGATCTGGCTCGTGAACTGCTGAGCGAGTTTGGTTCATTGAGAGCTTTGCTGGAAAGCGACTTCGAACGGTTCAGCCGCAGTCACGGGCTCGGCACGGCCAAATACGCGCTGCTTCAGGCCGTGCTTGGAATGGCTCGAAGACATCTCAAAGAGACGCTTCGGCGCGGAAGCGCGCTGACCAGCCCTGATCTGACCCGCCGCTACCTCTCCGCCCGATTGCGCAGCTATCCTCATGAGGTATTCGCGGCCCTATTTCTCGACAATCAGCATAGGATCATCGAATTCGAGGAGTTGTTCCGGGGCACCATCGATGGCGCCAGCGTCTATCCTCGGGAAGTGGTAAAAAAGGCCTTGTCCTTCAACGCTGCCGCGGTAATTTTCGCCCACAACCATCCTTCGGGCATCGCGGAACCCAGCGAAGCGGACAAACATATCACGCAAAGGCTCAAGCAAGCCTTATCCCTCATCGATATTCGCGTGCTCGATCATTTCATCGTCGGTGACGGGGACGCGTATTCTTTCGCCGAGCACGGATTGATATAGTGTCCTGATAATCGATATGGTCAATGGAGGTCAGCATGCAGCGCGTGCCCGAGCCGGAATTGATGGATGAGGAAGAACAAGCCCGTGCCTATGCGGAGGCTGATTTTTCCGAGCCGCACGATCGTTTCGTCATCCTGTTTCAGACCGCTTTCCCGGATGAGGCGCTCGCCGGTTCGGTCTTGGATCTGGGCTGCGGTTCGGCCGACGTGACCGTGCGTTTCGCCCGCGCTTTCCCGAATTGCCGGATCGATGGCGTGGACGGCGCCGAGACGATGCTCGAGTTTGGCCGTAAAATGGTTTGCGCGGCGGGATTGGAGCAGCGGATTCGGCTGATCAAGGCCTATCTCCCCGATGCGACGCTACCACTGACGTCTTACGATGCGGTGATCTCCAACTCGCTGCTCCATCACCTGGCCGACCCTATGGGGTTGTGGAGATCCGTGAAGCGTTGGGGCAAGTCCGGAGCGCCGGCTTTTATCATGGATCTATTGCGGCCTGAGGACGAAGGGCGGCTGAACGAATTGGTTCAAGAATATGCGGCCGATGCGCCCGCGGTGCTGAGACGGGATTTCTCGAATTCGCTTCGCGCGGCCTACCGACCGGATGAAATCCGTGCGCAATTGGAGGCTGCCGGCCTTGCCGGTTTTGCTGTCAGTATCGTCAGCGACCGCCATCTTGTCGTATCGGGCCGGGTTTCATCTTGAGAAGCTATAGCGGCAAGCGGGTAACCGATACCATACTCGGCCTATTCCGCCATCGATCTCGTGGGGACAGTCAGGGGGCGCGTAGAACACCTAACCACCGACAGTACGGTAGCCATGATAATCACCTGTCGAGCCGCCGCCAGACTCCCGTTTACTCTGCCCTCGAGCGCCTTGTACTGGAAGGGTAATTGATCTAATGTAGGCTTTTTATAGGATTCTCGAACGAAAAAGGGCGGCTATGGCCATTAGGAATGCATTTTATGCCCAATCCGGCGGTGTAACCGCCGTTATTAACGCATCGGCGTGCGGCGTAATCGAAACCGCACGGTTGAACCGTGATCGTATTGGCAGTGTTTATGCGGGGCGGAACGGCATCATCGGCGCGTTGACCGAAGATCTTATCGACACGGATCAGGAATCCGATCAAGCCATCGCCGGGTTGCGGTACACGCCGGGCGGTGCGTTCGGTTCCTGCCGATACAAATTGAAGGGACTCGAGGAAAGCAAGGCCCAATACGAACGGCTGATCGAAGTCTTCAAGGCCCACGACATCGGCTACTTCTTCTACAACGGCGGCGGCGATTCGGCCGATACTTGCCTGAAGGTGTCCCAGCTTTCGGAAAAGATGGGATATCCGCTGTGCGCCATCCATCTCCCCAAAACCGTCGATAACGATCTCCCCATTACCGACAACTGTCCCGGCTTCGGATCCGTAGCCAAATACATCGCCGTATCCACCCGTGAAGCCAGTCTCGACGTGGCTTCGATGTCGGCTACCTCCACCAAGATATTCGTCATCGAGGTGATGGGCCGCCACGCCGGCTGGATTGCCGCGGCCGGTGGTTTGGCGGCTGATGAAAAGCGCGATATTCCTTTAGTTATCCTGTTTCCCGAAATTCCCTTCGATCAAGGGAAGTTCTTGGCCGCGGTCGACGAGAAGGTCAAGCGCTATGGTTATTGCTCGGTCGTGGTTTCCGAGGGCGTGAAAGGGCCGGATGGCAAATTCCTCGCTGACGCCGGTGTCAAGGATGCGTTCGGCCACACCCAGTTAGGCGGCGCCGCTCCCGTCATCGCGGCTCTCATCAAGAACACGCTGGGCTACAAGTATCACTGGGCGTTAGCCGATTATCTGCAGCGCGCCGCGCGGCACATTGCCTCGAAAACCGACGTCGAACAGGCTTACGCCCTTGGCAAGGCTGCCGTCCAACTGGCCTTGGAGGGCCGGAATGCGGTCATGCCTGCTATCGTCCGTACCTCCGATTTGCCTTATCGGTGGGAGATCGGTCACGCCAGCTTGTCCGACGTGGCTAATGTGGAAAAGAAAATGCCGCGGGAATTCATTTCTCCGGATGGCTTCGGCATCACCGATGCCTGTCGCGCTTATTTGTTGCCCTTAATCGAGGGCGAGGATTATCCGCCGTACAAAAACGGCTTGCCGGATTACGTCGTGTTGAAAAATGCGCCGGTTCCTAGAAAGTTGGCCAGCCAATTCGCAGTTTGATTTTAGTTTTTTCGTAATTTGCTTTTAGAACTCATGCCACATGTGACGTAAGAACAAGAATTAGCAAAACAGAGGAGGAGAAGATGGCTTATTTACTCGTCGCCCGCGCGCAAGAGGGCGTCCGGCTAGTCCTAAGTGACCGCCGCTGTAAACTGATCGCCGGTTTGGGGCTCATCGAGTTTCTATACATCGGTTTCACTGTCGGCTGGGAAGTGGCTTTCGCTTTCACGGCCGCGGTTGCCGCCCTGATCTACGGAATCCTTTCCATCGCCTGGATCAATGTGCAATCGCCGGGCAATGCGCGCATGGTGGAAATTGCTTCCGCCATTCAGCAAGGCGCTAAAGCTTATCTGAACCGGCAATACAAGACGATCGGTTTAGTTGGCGGTGTTCTCTTCCTGCTGATCGGTTTCGCTCTCGGGTGGGCTGTCGCAATCGGCTTTGCCGTTGGTGCGGTGCTGTCGGGCGCCGCCGGTTACATCGGCATGAACATCTCCGTGCGTTCCAATTCCCGTACCGCTCAGGCTGCCCATCAAGGCATGAATGCCGCTTTTACCGTCGCCTTCCGAGGTGGCGCCATCACCGGTTTATTGGTGGTCGGATTGGGCCTGTTGGGTGTCGCCGGCTACTATGTGATTCTGAAGGCCTCCGGTGTCGACGATCCTTTGCACGCCTTGGTAGGACTCGCATTCGGCGGTTCGTTGATTTCCATCTTTGCGCGGTTGGGCGGCGGCATCTTTACCAAGGGCGCCGATGTGGGCGCAGACTTGGTGGGCAAGGTCGAGGCAGGAATTCCCGAGGACGATCCCCGAAATCCTGCCGTTATCGCGGATAACGTGGGCGATAACGTAGGTGATTGCGCCGGCATGGCCGCCGACTTGTTCGAGACCTACGCGGTAACGATTGTCGCTACCATGCTACTAGCCAGTCTACTCACCGCAGGGGCGGAAAAGGCCATAGCTTACCCCTTGGTGCTCGGCGGAATTTCTATTATTGCGTCGATTATCGGCACTTTCTTTGTGGAAGTGACCGAAGGGCGCAAGATCATGAGCGGTCTCTACAAAGGCGTCATCGTCTCCGGTGGCTTGGCCGCTTTGGCATTCTATCCGGTCACTCTGGTGTTGTTCGGCGGCGATATTTCGTTTGCCGGTGAGTCGATTTCAGCGCACAGCATCTATTTCTCCGCTCTGATCGGTCTTGTTCTTACCGGGGCTATGGTTGCCATTACCGAATACTATACGGCGACGGAGTTCAACCCCGTTCGGCATATCGCATCGGCATCCACCACGGGGCATGCCACCAATATCATTGCAGGGCTTGGCATCTCCATGAAGTCGACGGCGGCCCCTGTTTTAGCCGTATGCGCCAGCATCTGGGGCGCCTATGAACTGGCCGGCCTGTTCGGAATCGCCGTGGCGGCCACCGCCATGCTGTCCATGACCGGCATGATTGTGGCCCTGGATGCCTACGGTCCCATCACGGACAATGCCGGAGGCATCGCGGAGATGGCCGATTTGCCCGCCGAAATCCGCAATATCACCGATCCCCTCGATGCCGTAGGCAATACGACGAAAGCGGTCACCAAGGGTTATGCCATTGGCTCCGCCGGGCTTGCCGCGCTCGTACTGTTTGCCGACTATACCCACAATTTGGGCGGAGGCATCACCTTTGACCTGTCAAACCACATGGTGGTCATCGGGCTCTTCATCGGCGGCTTGGTGCCTTATCTGTTCGGCGCTTTAGCGATGGAGGCCGTGGGCCGTGCCGCAGGCGGAATCGTCAATGAGGTGAGGCGGCAGTTCCGGGAAATTCCCGGCATCATGGACTATACGGCCAAGCCCGATTATTCGAAGGCGGTGGACATGCTGACCATAGCCGCGATCAAGGAGATGATCGTGCCGTCGCTATTGCCGGTAGCGATGCCCATTCTGGTAGGCCTGCTGCTTGGTAAGGAAGCGTTGGGCGGCGTACTCATTGGTTCGATCATTACCGGCTTGTTTGTGGCCATTTCCATGACCACTGGAGGTGGTGCCTGGGACAACGCGAAAAAATATATCGAGGACGGCCATCATGGTGGCAAGGGGTCCGAGGCCCATAAGGCAGCAGTGACCGGCGACACTGTCGGCGACCCGTACAAGGACACGGCAGGCCCGGCCGTCAATCCGATGATCAAGATCATCAATATCGTGGCCCTTTTGATCATTCCGTTACTGTAAGTGGTTTGACGATGCAGTGATCGAGGCCGGCTTTGCCGGCCTCTTCATTTCCTGCATTTGATGCCTTTGTTTTAATGGATCTGCGGGCGATCAGGTCTAAACAAACATTCATTCACTAATGTCAGGTCCGAGCCTATGGTGCGTAAGACAATCTTGAATGCCGTGCACAGACAGGCCGGCGGACGCATGGTGGAGTTCGCCGGTTGGGAGTTGCCGCTTCATTACGGGTCGCAGTTGGATGAGCATCATGCGGTGCGTCGCGATGCCGGCGTTTTCGACGTGTCGCATATGACTGTCACAGATCTCGAAGGCGCGGATTGCCGTAGATTTTTGCGGAAGCTCCTAGCGAATGACGTCGATCGGTTAAGTGGCTCCGGCAAGGCTCTCTACAGCTGCATGCTGAATGAGAGCGGCGGTATCCTGGACGATTTGACCGTTTTTCGCCGGGCAGGGGATCGATTCCGGATCGTGAGCAACGCCGCCACCCGTGACAAGGTTATCGCTTGGGTTCAGCAGCACGCTTCCGGATTCTCCTTGAATATCCTGCCCCGGCAGGATCTCGCGATTATTGCGGCGCAAGGGCCGGCAGCAAGACGCAAAGCGCACGATTGCCTGCCCACTGAGTTGCATGAAGCCCTGAACTCCCTTGCTCCATTCGAGTTTGCCGAAGCGGGCGATTGGTTCTTGTCTTGCAGCGGATATACCGGCGAAGACGGTTTGGAAATCATCGTGCCTCAAGCCGATGCTCTTGCCCTCTGGGCGAGGTTGATCGCGAATGGTTTTAGACGCTGCGGGCTGGGGGCGAGGGACACCTTGCGTCTCGAGGCGGGAATGCGCCTTTATGGGTTGGATATGGACGAGACCGTAACCCCGTTAGAGACGGGGCTGGCTTGGACAATCGCCTGGGAGCCCGTAGAGCGGCAGTTTCTCGGTCGCAAAGCTCTGGAGGAACAGCGCAAGATCGGACCGCTGCGCCGTTTTGTTGGGCTCGTGTTAAAAGAGAAGGGCGTGCTGCGTCACGGGCAGAAGGTCGTCATTCCGCAGGTTGGTGAAGGCATCGTCACGAGCGGGATTTTCTCGCCTACACTAAACCGTTCGGTCGCTTTTGCTCGTCTTCCTCCCGGAAGTTATGAGCGAGCTTGGGTAGACATCCGCGGCCAATTAAAAGAGGCGTGGATTACGTCGCCACGTTTTGTCAAACAGGGGCGTCCGGTTTTCGATTTGGATCGAATTTGACGGTCACTAAGCTAGTATTTATAGATGGTGTCTAGCATAAACTCGCCGAGTTGTGTTTTGACGTGTGTCGCATAAACGAAAAATAATGTTCCGCCTAGGAGTGTGAGCGGCTACAGATGAATACCCTCGTGTTGGCAATCGGTATCCTCAGTCTCGGCGTAGCCGGCTGGCTCAGCTTCAAGCTGGTCGCTGCCAGGAGGAGCGCTGCTCGTTCTGATATTCAGGTCACTTCGGATTCGCGCCTACAGGACGCTTCAGTAGCCGAGCCCACGCTCATCCGAACCGAGCCAGTTCCTCCCGAAATTCTCAGGCGTTTGGCGCCGCTGGCAACCCTTAGCGAGGAGGAACTGATCGCCTTTGCTTCTGGGCGTCTAATGGAATTCTATCCGGCTGGTTCGACCGTGTTCCGTGGGGGCGAGATGCCCGAGACCGCTGTTTTCCTGCTCAAAGGTACGGTTATGATCGGGCCTGAACGTGGCGCCATGGTAAAGGTGGACTCGGATAGCGATGCCGCACGCTTCCCTCTGAATCGTGAGGAGCGAACACCCGTGGCGGCGAATGCCTGGACGGACGTTTGGGTGCTGCGTGTGCCCGGCGTGATTTTGCGACAGTACGCCGAGAGGTCGAAAGCTCGCATGATAGCTCCGCCCGATTTAACTCACTCGCCGCTTCCCCCGGAGTTGGGGGGGAGCAGTTTGTTTTATGTCTTTTGCCGCACTTTTCACAAAGGCAAGCTCGATCTGCCGACATTTCCGTCCGTCGCCTTCAAATTAAGGCAAGCCATGCGCGAAGAGATCGACTTCGTAAAAGCGACAAAAATCGTGCAAATGGATCCTGCGCTCGCGACTAAATTGGTGCAAGTGGCCAATTCTCCTCTTTATCTTACGGCCGAGCCCGTCAAAACCTGTCAGAGTGCCATTGCCCGCTTAGGGCTGGTGGCGACCCGCAACCTCATTTTCAGCATGAGCATGAAAGGCCTCTTCAAGGCAGGTAGCCCGCAGGTCAGAAAACTCATGCAGGACGTGTGGAAGAGCAGCCTTCAGCTGTCGGTGATCTCTTCCGTGTTGGCGGCGAAAACCGGTCAGGTCGATCCGGATAAAGCGCTATTGGGCGGATTGATCGTTCGCATCGGCGCCATTCCTTTTCTTTCTTTTGCCGAAAAATTTCGGTCTGAGTATCACGGAGCGGCAGAGCTTGAGGCGGCATTGCCCATTATTCAAGGGCCGGTCGGGCAATATTTGCTCGCCAAATGGGAGTTTGCCGACGAATATCTGGAGCTTCCAATCATTGCCGAGCAATGGAGCAGCTCATCGGGTACGGACCGGCTGGATTTGGCCGACGTCGTTCGGCTGGCGGCCTGGCACAGCTACGTTGGAACGCCCAAGATGGGAGATTTGCCTCCGATCACCGAATTACCCGCCTATGCCAAGCTCAAAGATGCTGCGCTGACTCCGGAGCAGTCGCTCAAGGTGTTGTACGATGCCAAGGAGCAGATTGCCGATACGTTGAGAGTATTTGGTCAGTAACCTATGTAAGAGCTTTCGATGGTGTCCTGTGATAGAGTTGAGAAATGAGTTTACTGACGCGTATTTTCGGTTCTAGGGGACAAACGGCCAGCCTCAAGACGCAATCCGTCGAAGTAGGGTCGAAGGATTATCCACGGGCAGCGAAAATCGTGCCTTCGTCACGGGAAGGGATGTTCATCACGTTGGACATCTTAAAGCAGTTGTTCCCGATCCGCACCCTCAGTGAAGACGAGCTAAACTCGTTCGCCTTAGAGCGAAAGGCTGAGGTCTATGGGCCCGGCACAATTCTATTTGAGGCCGGGGAACCGATCGAATCGATTCATTATCTCTTGGCGGGGACGGTTCTGATGGACGTCGGTGACGGGAAAACTTACGAGATTAGCGCAAACACCGCCAAAGCGAGATTCCCCTTGTGCTGCGGCAAGCAGTACAGCGCTACCGCGCACGCACAGGCCGAGATTCAGATATTGCGTGTCGCCAGTAAGATGATGAGCCGGGGCGTGGTCAGGTACGAATCGGCACAAACCCTGTTAGACTCCAGTGATGAGCGTACTCCGGAGGTCGTCCGTAGTAGTCGACTGTTTCAGGCTTTCTCCCATTCTTACGGTGAGGAAGAGCTGCAAATCCCCTCGTTGCCGGATGTGGCCATCAAGCTAAGGCAGGCCATACAACATGACATCGGCATCCGTGAAGTCGTCAGGATCGTTCAACTCGATCCCGCCGTTGCCGCCAAACTCGTTCATGTCGCTAATAGCCCACTGTATTTGCCCGTTCGTCCGATCAATAATTGCCACGATGCGGTATTACGCTTGGGGTTGGCGGCGACCCGCAACCTGGTGACCAGCTTTTGCCTGAGACAGATTTTCCGTGGTCACGATCCTTACATTAGTCAAGCCCTTCATAGACAGTGGGAAATGGGTATTAAGCTATCCAGTCTCTGTTATGTCTTGGCTGCCGAGAATGAGGGGGTAAGTGAGGAGGAAGCCTTGTTAGCCGGATTGGTTGCCGACATCGGCGTCATACCATACCTCTATTTTGCCGAAAAGTTTCCTCGCGAGTACTGGAGTCCGGACGAGGTCGAGTCGGCGATACCGCATATTCGGGGGCCGGTAGGCGCCTTTTTGCTGAAAAAGTGGGATTTTCCAGCCGATTTGATCGAAATCCCAACACTGGCGGAGGAGTGGTATCACGACAGCGGCAACATCCTTGCTCTTAGCGATATCGTGATCTTATCCAAGCTGCATAGCTATATCGGTACGCGTCGTATGGCGGAGCTGCCGGCAATCAACTCTGTTCCGGCATGCTCCAAGCTTAAGGATGGTCGGCTGTCGCCGGCCCATACTCTTAACGTGCTGCACGAGGCCAAGGATAGGATTCATGAGGCTAGCGAGTTTTTTAAAACTTAATTTGACCGTATCCCGTCCAACGTTTATTTCCATTTGGTTCTTGTTGAGATTATGAGCAACCCATTACTCGATATGGATGGTCTTCCGCCGTTTTCCCGCATCAAGGCCGAGCATGTCGTGCCGGCGGTAAAACGGATATTGGACGAGAATCGTGCGGCTATCGCCAAACTGCTTGAGTCCGGGAAAACCTATACCTGGGAAAACTTGGTCGAGCCGCTGGAAGATTTGGATGACCGGCTCAACAAGGCTTGGTCGCCGGTGAGTCACATGAATGCTGTGGTGAACAGCGACGAACTTAGAGAGGCTTACAATGCCTGTCTGCCGCTGTTGAGCGAATATGCCACGGAAATCGGCCAAAACGAAGAATTGTATGCGGCTTACCGGAGCCTTGTGGGAGGCGTCGGCACGAGCGGGTTGGATGTCGCGCAAAAGAAGATCCTTGAAAACGCCCTCAGGGATTTTCGTCTATCCGGCGTCGAATTGGCTCCGGAGGAGAAGTCCCGCTTCAAGGCGATTGCTCAGGAACTCTCCAAGCTCGCCAGCCAATTTCAGGATAACGTGCTCGACGCGACGCATGCCTGGAGCAAGCATATCGAGGATGAAAAGCTGCTGAGCGGCTTACCCGAGTCGGCGATCGCGATGGCGCGTCAATCGGCTGCGGCGCAGGACAAGAGCGGTTGGCTGTTCAGTCTGGAATTCCCGTCTTATATCGCGGTGATGACTTATGCGGATGATCGGGATCTGCGCCGCGAGTTCTACACGGCTTACAGTACTCGCGCATCCGATCAAGGCCCTAATGCCGGCCGCTGGGACAACTCGGAGGTTATGGAGAGGATTCTCGCCTTGCGGCATGAGGAGGCGCAGCTCCTCGGATTCTCGAACTATGCAGAATTGTCGCTGGCCACCAAGATGGCGCCTTCGACCGATGAAGTGATGCATTTTCTGAACGATCTGGCGCGCCGCAGCTTGCCTCAAGCGAGGTGCGATCTCGAAGAGCTGAAAACCTTCGCAAGCCAAGAGCATGGTCAGGAATCACTGGAATCCTGGGATCTGACTTATTATTCCGAGAAGCTTCGGCAGCATAAATTCGCCCTGTCCGAAGAAGAGATTCGGACCTATTTCCCTGTAACGCGGGTCGTTCCCGGCATGTTCAGCGTGGTCGAACGCTTGTACGGGCTTCGAATCCAGGAAAAATCCGGGGTGGACGTGTGGCATCCGGACGTTAAGTTCTACGAGATCTATAATCCTTCGGGTGAACTGCAGGGCGGTTTTTACCTGGATCTTTATGCGCGTCCCAAAAAGCGTGGTGGAGCCTGGATGGATGAATGCGTCACCCGACGCAGGATCGGCAAAGACATTCAGTACCCCATTGCATATCTGACTTGCAACTTCACGCCTCCGACGAATGGCGAGCCGTCGTTGTTGCGGCATGACGAGGTGTTGACCTTATTCCATGAATTCGGCCACGGATTACACCATATGGTGACCAAGGTCGATTACCTCGGCGTTTCCGGCATTCACGGCGTAGAATGGGATGCGGTGGAACTGCCGAGCCAGTTCATGGAGAACTTCTGCTGGGAGCCCGAGGCGCTGGGACTTATATCGGGCCACTACCAGACCGGAGAACCTTTGCCCAAAGACCTCTTGGACAAGATGATCACGGCCCGCAATTTCCAATCCGGCATGCAGATGGTCCGCCAGCTCGAATTCAGTATTTTCGATTTTCGGATTCATTCGGAATACGATCCGAGCCGGGGCGGGCGGATTTACCCGATTCTCGACGACGTCAGAAAGCAGGTGGCGGTATTTATTCCGCCGCCATTCAACCGGTTTCCGCACAGTTTCTCGCACATCTTCGGAGGCGGCTATGCGGCCGGCTATTACAGCTACAAATGGGCGGAAGTCTTATCCAGCGACGCATTCTCGCTATTCGAGGAAAAAGGCATTTTCGCGCCCGACGTAGGCCGGTCGTTCTTGGAAAACATCCTTGAACAGGGCGGCAGCCGCAAGGCCATGGAGCTGTTTATCGCCTTCCGCGGCCGCGAGCCGACGATCGATGCCTTACTTCGGCACAACGGCATCGTGGAAGCGGCTTAGCGGATAAGACCGCGATTCTCTATAGCGAGGCGGGGCGAGGGCTACGAAGAAGTATCTTTGCCCGTCCGCTCTATCGCACCTTTAAGCCTATAATCCGCCGCTTGTCCCGGGGCGGATGAAGAGGCTCAAGCACCGGTGTTTTGGGGCACCGGTTTTCCATAACGAAAATTAATCCGTAACAACGATACCTATGCCATACCGGCCGATTGCCCGGGATTACGCTCTTCTCTGGTGTGTTCTCATCTTCTTTGGCCTTGCCCTCAGACCTCTTATACCCGTCGATGAAACCCGCGTCGTCTCGGTAGCCTGGGAAATGTGGCAGCGAGGCGATTTTCTCGTGCCGTACCTGAACGGCGAACCGTACAGCCATAAACCGCCGCTTTTCCAATGGATCATTCATTTAGGTTGGCTCATCTTTGGCGTCAACGACTGGACGCCCCGGTTCGTCGGTCCCTTGTTCGGCTTGGCCAATCTTGCTCTGACGGAGCGTTTGGCGCGCCGGCTGTGGCCTGAAATGGAGTCGGTGTCCCGCTTGGCTCCTTTGATGTTGCTCGGTCTTGCGATTTGGTCCTTATGGACGACGCTTACGCTCTACGACATGCTGGTGACTTTTTTCGCCTTGCTCGGCGTCTTGGGGATTTTGCGGGCGGCCCAAGAAGGTTCCTATCTCGGCTGGTTGATAACAGCCGTCGGAATTGGCGGAGGAGTGTTGTCCAAAGGCCCCATCATCTTGCTGCTCATACTGCCGGTGGGCCTGCTGGCACCCTGGTGGATGGGGCGCGCTTCGCGCTCGGGCTGGACCGTATGGTACGCGAGTATCTTGGCGGCCACCCTCTTGGGGACGGCCATTGCATTGTCGTGGGCAATCCCCGCCGGCATGGCCGGGGGCGAGGAGTACGCCCAGGCCATCTTTTGGGGCCAATCGGCCGGCCGTATCACTGATTCTTTCGCTCATCGGCGATCCTGGTGGTGGTATGTGGCCATCTTGCCGATTTTTCTGTTTCCCTGGGTTCTTTGGCCGGGGTTCTGGCATAACGTGACGAGGCTGAAAGCAGACCTGAAATTACGCTTCTGTGTTCTTCATGTGGCAGCCGTATTGATTCTGCTGTCGGTGATCAGTGCCAAACAAATTCATTACCTGCTTCCTTCTCTGCCCGTTTGGGCATTGATCTTCGCTCGTGTATTCGGCGATCCGACGTTTCAGGTCGGGCACTTCGGTCAGCGGGCTTTCGGAATGGTCGTGTTCGGCTTAGGGCTGGTGCTGGCTTTGCTCCCCACTATCGCAAGCGTTCCCGGTTTTCCGAATGCCGATAGTACAGTGGTCGAAGTCGCCGAAGCATCGCCTCTTGTCGCGAGACTGTTGATCGTCGGGCTGGGGACTTTTCTACTGCTATGGCGGCCTAATGATTCTGTGAGAATGGTGCGGGGGACCGTAGGAGGGATAATCGGTATCATGTTGGCCGCGCATCTGATTTATGTCGAAGCGGGGCGATCTCACCACGACATGCGACCCATGGGGGCTCGTCTTGCCCAATTGCAGGCACAGGGAATGTCGATTGCGCATTGGGAAAAATACAGCGGGGATTTTCAATTTGTCGGAAGGCTGAAGGCACCCCTACAGGTGCTGGACACGCGCATGGCGCTGTCCGACTGGTTGACGGCGCACCCCAGTGATTATGTCGTCATCATCTACCGTGGGAGCAAAAAAGCCCTTGAAGAGAATGCTGAATTTGCGCAGTCCTACCGAGGCAATCGCCGCATCGGGTTGTGGAAAGCGTCTACTCTGCTGGCGCGATCGGATTTGCTAAAAAACCTAGTTGATTAATGCGTTCAGTGGAATGTTAGGTCCCATTCTCTAAGCGAAAATTGCGGTTTAACGGGTACCGTAAACGACGATCGTTTTGCCTTTGGCCGAGAGAAGCCCCTGTTCTTCGAGATTTTTCAGAACCCGCCCTGCCACCTCCCGTGAGCAGCCCACGATGCGGCCGAGTTCCTGCCGGGTGATGCGGATTTGCATGCCGTCGGGATGCGTCAGCGCTTCAGGCTGCTTGCATAGTTCGATCAAGGTATGAGCGATGCGGCCGGAGACATCGAGGAATGCGAGGTTGCCGACCTTGCGGCTGGTGTGGAGTAGGCGTCGAGACAGCTGACGCCCTAAGAGAGTCAAAATGCCGAGGGCATGTTCGGCGAGTTCACTATTGAGCAATTGAGAAAATCGAGCATAACCGATCTCGGCAAGCTGACTCGGTTCACGGGTCGTGACCGTCACATCGCGCCGCATCGGACCCATGAATACACCGATTTCACCGATAAACTCCCCCTTATTCAGATAAGCGAGTACGATATCGTCCCCGCTTGGCTTGTGCGACATACTGACTGTTATCGCACCTTCGATGATGTAATAGAGTGTGTCTCCGGCGTCTCCGGGCCGAATGATATGCGTTTTGCTGGGATAACGGCGGCGGTGGCAGTAAGGCAGGAGATTCGCCAAGGCCTCGTCTGGTTTCGAGAGAGAATGCATACGCGTTGCGGATCTGATGAATGGAAAGCGATCTATCAAGTTTAGCAGCGATTAATTTCACTTGGCCCGGCAAGGAATTATGATAAAGTATGCGGCTATTTTTACTCGGGGGCTTCAATGAAAGCGCGCGTCAAGTGGGTAGAAAATGCGCTGTTTTTGGCTGAGTCCGGCAGCGGTCACACGGTAGTCATGGATGGGCCGCCGGAATCGGGTGGCCGGAATCTTGGCGTGCGTCCGATGGAAATGCTGCTGATGGGGATGGGGGGCTGCACGGCGTTCGATGTAGTCCATATCCTTCGTAAAGGGCGGCACGATGTACGAGATTGTGAACTGCAGCTCGAAGCCGAACGGGCGGAATCCGACCCGAAAGTTTTCACTCGGATCCATGTGCATTTCGTCGTCAAAGGGAAGGGGCTGAACGATACGGTGGTTAATCGAGCCATTCAGCTCTCTGCGGAAAAATATTGTTCCGCATCCATTATGCTCGGGAAAACAGCCCAGATCACGCATGACTACGAAATCGTCGAAGTCGAGTGAACGATGGAGAGGTTTCTCGGTCTCATGAACTTTTGGCACCGGTTCAGCGCTTTGATCGGAGTTCCGCGTGACCAAGTGGTAGTTACAACCGACTACGGGGGTAATCGTTAGATCGATGGAAAAATTGCAGTTACACGGTTTCAATAACCTCACTAAATCGTTGAGCTTCAATATTTACGACATCTGCTATGCCAAATCGGGCCAGCAGCAACGTCGTTACATCGAGTACATCGATGAAATGTACAATGCCAAACGCTTGACGCAGATATTGACCGATGTGAATGCGATCATCGGTGCCGAAATTTTGAACATAGCGCGCCAGGATTATGAGCCTCAAGGCGCCAGCGTGACTATGCTCATTTCGGAAGGGCACGTGCCGGATACCATTACCAACATCGAGGCGCCGGGACCCGCGCCGGAATCCGTCGTGGCGCATTTGAACAAGAGCCATATCACGGTTCACACTTATCCGGAAAGTCACCCCTATGGCGGCATTAGCACTTTTCGTGCCGATATCGATGTGTCCACCTGTGGCCGCATTTCGCCGCTAAAGGCGCTCAATTATCTGATCCATAGCTTCGAGTCCGACATCGTGATCATGGATTATCGCGTGCGTGGCTTCACCCGTGATATCAGTGGTCAGAAGCATTATAACGATCACGAGATCACATCCATTCAGAACTACATTTCGGATGCGATGGCCGAGCGGTATCAGATGATCGATGTGAACGTCTATCAGGAGAAAATTTTCCACACCAAAATGATCCTGAAAGACTTCCATCTCGACAATTATTTGTTCGAGACCGACAAAGATGCGCTGACCGACGAGGAACGGACTGCTATTCAGAAGCAGCTCAAGCAGGAAATGGCGGAAATCTTCTACGGCCGGAATTACAAATTGCGGCGATGACGGATTTGGGTCTCTAGCACGACCCGCATAAATAAAATAAAAAGCCGGCTCCGAGTCGAGCCGGCTTTTTTATTGAACGAGTTGCCGTGCGAGTAGCGTGACCGGATGCAGCACTTCGATATGCCCCATTCCTTTTTGTTTCAAGCCCGCCCTTAAGTGCACAGCGCAACCCGGATTGGACGTTGCCAGAAAATCGGGGCGGGCAGCCACCACGTGTTCCAGCACATCGTCCCGTAAGGCTCGAGCCATTTCAGGGTGCTCCAGCATATAGCTGCCCGCCGCACCGCAGCAGCGCTGAGCGCTGGGTAGGAATGCAACGTCCAGCGACGGTATGCGGCGGAGCAGATCGGTCCCATAACGTCCCGCCCGCAGCACGTTTTTCAGCGTGCACGGCGTGTGCACGCAAACCTTGGCTGGCAAGGGTTTGAACTCGATGTCGTCATTCCAAGAGAGTTCCATTAAGAACTGGCTGATGTCTTTGACGCTCTTGGCAAAATCGGCGGCGGTGGGTTCCAATTGCGGATAGTCGCATAGCATGGCGCCACAGCCGCTGGCGATGGTGATGACCGCATCCGCCTCGGACAGATCAAAAGCCGCCAGATTGCGCTCCATGAGCGCGCGAGCGCCAGCCTGGTCACCGGCATGACGATGCAGAGCCCCGCAACACGCTTGCATCTCAGGTACTCTAACGCCGATGCCGAGTTGGTTCAGCACGAGCAGCACCGCAGCGATGGTTTCGGCATCCAAAAGGTCCGCCGTACAGCCGAGAAACAGGGCTATCCGACCACGCTCGGTTTGGCCTCGTGCGGGATAAAAGTCTTTCCAGCGTATCGAGGTGGACGTATCCGGAAGTCCCGCTTCGAATTCGGACAGTCCCAGGGCTTTCAAGAACCCCGTCTTTCTCAATAGGCTTTGGCTTGATCTGCCGGATTTTCCAACCAGTCGTTCCACCCAACGGGAAGCGCGCTTATTGGTCAGCGCGATCCTGATTCCGGTGGACTTGATGCGCGCGGACGCCGTTTTGCCGGCTTTGCCGGTTTCGCTGCGAAACCGATCGACTAGGCTTCCATAAGGCACATAGGCCGGGCAGACCGCCTCGCAGGATCGGCACAATAGGCAGTTATCGACATGCCGTACCATTTCCGGCGTCGCCTCGAGCGAGCCCTGCGCCCAGCCTTGGATCAGCGCGATACGTCCGCGCGGGGATTCGTTCTCGTCCAGAGTCTTGCTGTAGGTGGGGCAGTGGGGCAGGCATAGCCCGCATTTGACACAAAGGTCGGTGTCGGAAAACCGTTCGGATCGATTCAAGGAAATTTTCAGAAACTTCTGTAAAGCTTACTTAATGACGGAAATGCCGCATGCCGGTAAAGACCATGGCCATACCGTGCTCGTCGGCGGCCGCGATCACTTCTGGATCGCGTACCGATCCGCCCGGCTGAATGACGGCGGTGATCCCGGCCGCAGCGGCCGAATCCACTCCATCGCGGAACGGAAAGAAAGCGTCCGAAGCCATGACTGAGCCTTGGACGGCAAGTCCTTCATCGGCGGCTTTGATCGCTGCAATGCGCGCCGAATAGACGCGGCTCATTTGCCCGGCGCCTATGCCGATGGTTTGGCGGTTCTTGCAATAGACGATGGCATTGGATTTGACGTATTTGACCACTTTCCAAGCGAACAAGAGATCGGCCATCTCGTCTTCGGTAGGCGCGCGTTGCGTGACGATCCTCAAATCCGCCGGGCTGACGACGCCCAAATCCCGGTCTTGTACCAGGAGGCCTCCTGATACGCGCTTGAAATCCCACTCCGGCGCGAGGACGTTCGGCCAGGGACCGGATTCCAAAACCCGTACGTTCGCTTTTCCGCTCAAGACCTGAAGCGCTTCTTCGCTCAACCGAGGCGCGATAATCACTTCCACGAACTGTCTTTCGATGATGGCGCGGGCGGTTTGCGCATCCAGCGCCTGATTGAAGGCGATGATGCCGCCGAATGCGGAGGTCGGATCGGTAGCGTAGGCGCGATCATAGGCTTCCGTCAGTGTCTTGCCTTGCGCGACACCGCAAGGATTGGCGTGCTTAACGATAACGCAGGCGGGCGAGTCGCCGAAGGTCTTGACGCACTCGAGTGCCGCATCCGCATCGGCGATATTGTTGTAAGACAATTCCTTGCCTTGGAGCTGTTTCGCCGTGGCGATGGTGCCGCCGGGAGCGCCGGGTTCCACGTAGAATGCCGCTTTCTGGTGTGGATTTTCGCCGTAGCGCATTGTCTGGACTTTGTGGAAACGCATCATAAGCGGGTCAGGGAATAGGTCGGAGCCTTCGACCTTATCGAGATAAGCCGCAATGGCGCTGTCGTAGGCGGCGGTGTGCCGAAAGCTTTTGAGTGCCAGCTTGAATCGCATGCCGTCGGACAGACAGCTGCCCTGCGCCTGAAGTTCCCCGAGAACCCGCGGATAATCGGCCGGATCGACGACGACGCCGACCGACTCATGATTTTTGGCGGCTGCACGGATCATGGCGGGACCGCCAATATCGATGTTTTCGATGGCCTCGGCGAGTTCACAGTCCGGCTTGGCGATGGTCTGCTCGAAGGGATAAAGATTGACGACCACCAAATCGATGGCGGCAATGCCGTGCTGCGCCATCACGCTCTCGTCGATTCCGCGTCGCCCGAGAATGCCGCCGTGAATCTTGGGATGCAAGGTCTTGATCCGCCCGCCCATCATTTCGGGAAAGCCGGTGTAGTCGGATACTTCCACGGCCGCGATGCCGTTTTCTCGCAAAAGCGCGGCCGTACCGCCCGAAGACAGAATCTCGATGCCGAGGGTAGCCAGCCCTCGGCAGAATTCCACAAGTCCGGATTTGTCTGACACGCTGACGAGAGCTCGGGATACTTTGATTTTCATAATAAAGATGGCGTGGACCGCTGAAAGTATGAAGAGGCTATTCGATGCCGTACTGAAGCATCTTCTTGCGTAAAGTGCTGCGGCTAACGCCGAGTACCTGCGCTGCCTTACTCTGGTTATGACCGCATTGCTCCAGTACGGTTTCAATCAAGGGTTTTTCCACTTCGCTGATGACCATGGCGTAGAGATCCGTTGCCTCATGCCCGTCGAGCTGAGCAAAGTAGCGCATCAAGGTCACGCGCACGTGATCGCTCAAAAGCAGAGTAGCATCGGTTTTGAACTCGACGGCATTGGGCATTGCCTCGATATTCCTCGCTTGTACTTTCATGCAGCCATTTTCCGACGTTCTTCGTTAAACAATTGGTTTATTAAATCCAGTTGCTGATTGGCACCGTCTTGGATGTTGAATAGCGGGCCGAAATCCGGCGGGCAGGAAAGATGGCTCAGGTACCAACCGACGTGCTTGCGCGCGATCCGCACTCCGAGATGTTCGCCGTAGAACGCGTAAAGTTCGTTCAGATGCTCCAGGATAACATCCCGCATTCCCTCCGCTCCGGGTGGACCGGACTCGACGTTTCCGCTAAGAAAATTGTCGATGCGGCGAAACAACCAGGGGTTTCCGAGGGCGGCTCGGCCGATCATGACAGCATCGGCCCCGGTGAGTTCAAAGACAGCCGCTGCTTTTTCCGGCGTATTGATGTCGCCGTTGGCGATCACGGGGATGCCGACAGTCTGTTTGACTTGGCGAATTGTAAGGTATTCGGCCTGGCCGGAAAAGCCACAGGCGCGGGTGCGTCCGTGAACCGTAATGGCGCGAATGCCCGACTCCTCGGCGATTTTCGCGATGGTGACCGCGTTACGATGGTTGGGATCCCAGCCGGTGCGTATTTTTAGCGTAACCGGTACGGTCGTCGCTCCGACAACCGCTTCCAAAATCCGTGCGACCAGGCCTTCGTCTTTGAGGAGCGCCGATCCTGCTGCCTTGTGACACACTTTCTTGGCCGGACAGCCCATATTGATGTCGATGATCTGTGCACCGCGATCGGCGTTGATTCTGGCCGCCTCGGCCATAGCTCCGGGATCGTTGCCGAGAATCTGCACAGCACGGGGTTCGGGCTCTCCGGCATGATCGGTCCGTCTCAGGGTTTTACGATCATGGCGCAGGGCGGGATTGGCGGATACCATCTCCGATACAGCGAGAGCTGCACCGTAGCGACGGCACAGCGTTCGGAAGGGGCGGTCGGTTACGCCGGCCATGGGAGCCAGAATCAAGCGGTTAGCCAGTCGATACGGGCCGATATACATAATGGTGAGCCTATTGCGGGCGCAAAAGTCTAGCTGGATCGGGGTATGGACGCAAAAGTTTTTCCTGCCATTCGCCCAAGCTTTCAAGCCGCACCAAGTCGTCAGGACGGTCGACATCCCACAACGGGGAGAGTTCCGACCATTGCCACCGCAGCTTATTAAGCCGTTGCCGAGTCTCTTTGAGTACCCGTTCTCCGCCCCACGGCATATTTCGGAACAGTTCGTCGTCGACCCGGTTCAGCCCGATCAGGCAGTAACCGCCATCTTCAGCAGGACCGACAACCGCATCGTTTCCATTCATCAAAGCGATTATGGCGCTTTCCACATAACCGGGATCAAGGGCAGGACAATCGGTGCCGATGATGATGACCTGGTTCACCTCCCCGAGAGACTCGTGGGCAGCGTAGGCCATGCGCGCTCCAAGGTCACCCAGGCATTGCGTTCTAAGGACTGCTCCCAGTAATTCTAAGCCGACAAATTCGGGGTGGCCGGTATCGGGGGAGCACCAAAGCTGTACCGGGCATAGGTTTGCCTGCAGCATCTCGTGACCGGTTTTGCGGAGTAGGGCGGTATGCAGCCGTGCGGCGGTTTCTGCGCCTATGGCGGGAATCAGTCGGGTCTTGACCTCGCCCGGAATCGGTGCCTTAGCCATGATGGCCAGGGTGGCGAGCGGAAAACGGTAATCCGGCATACTTCAACGAAACGGCAAAACCAGAAGCCGCCAAAAGTCTAGCAGTTTTGGGTCGCGTTGCTCTTCGAGGCCGATTTCCATGCCTTCCTGGCCCAGCTGCGGCATTGCGCAATAGGTGCCGCACAATTTGTCCCAAAATGGCACGGAAAACCCGAAATTGCTGTCCATTTCCGGCTTAAAGGTCGAATGATGGATACGATGCATGTCCGGGGTGATGAGAAACAGTCGGACTCTCCTTTCCCACGGGGCTGGAATGCGCGCATTTCCATGATTGAACAAGGCGCAGGCGTTCAATAGTATCTCGAAAATCAGAACGGCCAGCGGCAACAATCCGAAAGCAATGGCCAAGGCCATTTTATAGTAGGTTGACAGCACGATTTCCAAGGGATGAAAACGGATGGCCGTGGTCGTGTCGAAACTGAGGTCGAGATGGTGAATCTTGTGCAATCTCCAGAACAAGGGAACCCGGTGAAAGGCAAGGTGCTGAAGGTAGATGGCGAGGTCGAGCAGGATTAAGGTCGCCGCGAAGGATACGCCGGCGGGCAGGGCAAATTGGTTGAGGAAGCCCCAGTGCCGTTCGAGTGCGAACTCGGCGGCGAAATACGCGCCTCCGCCGCTCAAGATGCGCGCGATGGTCGAGTTGAGGGTCATCAGACCGAGGTGCCGAGCTAGCCGGCGGATCTTGCCTTCGGGAAACGTTCGGAAGGGGCTCCGCCATTCCCATAACAGCATCACGCCTAGCACACCGAGAAAGAAACCAAGACGGATAAGCGATTCAGTCATGACGATAATAGACGGCAGCTAATGTAGCCGGGTCGGCTCCGAGAAAATAAAGCAGTCGCAGTTTCCACATGAGAAGGATGGTGCGTGCCGTTCCGTTCTGCTCCCATCGCCGGCTGGACGTTATTACCCGCTCCCGGAGGCAAACAGGGCGGGCGATGCGCTTTAATCGCTCGCTCAGCGCAATGTCCTCCATAAGCGAGATCTCCGGAAAGCCGCCAACATGCTCGAAGACGTCTCGCCGCACGAATACGGCTTGGTCCCCCGTTGCGATGCCGGTCAACCGGGAGCGCCAGTTCATCGAAGTTTCGATTATTCGAAGTAAGGGTCGATCTCCGGACAATCTGACGTCGAAACGTCCCCATACGGCGCCGGTCTCGAAAACTTTCATTAATGCGAGATCGGCGTTTTCCGGCAGTCGAGTATCGATATGGAGAAATAAGAGATAATCGCCTATTGCTAATCGTGCGCCGGCATTCATCTGTGCGGCTCGTCCCATAGATGCTGGTATAACCCGCGACACCAACTCACGGGCTAGGTCCGCGCTCCGGTCAGTGCTTCCACCATCGACGACGATGATTTCAGTCCTCTGATGTCTTAGTGGCTGTAGTCGGACTAATGCCTCCGAGATCATGTCTGCCTCGTTCAGAACGGGAATAACGATAGACAATCTGCTTTTCGCCGGCATACCGTGACAGAGTTCGCAGGACTGTTCGGCGGCTGGTTTTTTAGCTGAGCCGTTCGATTTGTTCATCGTGTCGCTGACTCAACAGTGCAAGCGAAACTAAGGCTCCGCTCACGGCAAACGCCATGTCCGATTGTGCATCCCAAAGATCGCCTTGCATTGCCAGAAAATCCTGGACATCGTCTTTCAAGACTACCGCGACGGCCCATTCGATCAACTCATAAGCGGCGCTGAGCGCCAGGCAAAGGGCGGGGATGATCAAAACCAGCCAGCGCCGGTCTCGAAGAACATCGAAACGAATGAAAACTTCCCGAAAAACGATCGCGGGCGAAAATCCCTGAAAGAAGTGAGCCAGCTTGTCGAAGTCGTTTCGCTGACTTCCGAATAGCGGTTTTAGCCAATCGAAAAAAGGAACTTTGCCGAACGAGTAATGGGCGCCGACGAGGATCAGCAGACATAAAACCAAGATCAGGCTATTGGCTAATGGCGTCAGAGGAAAGTCGCGGTGCGTAATCGACACGGCAATAAATACGGCCAAGGCGGGTATCGCATCTAAAATCCAGACGCTATAGCTGTAGGGCTGAACAGCCGACCAAGCCAGCACGGTAACGAACGCCGAAATAAAGATTTTGAACAATGATCTGATATCTCCGGCATTTCTTGTGGGGGTTATTCTTAATCAAGAGTCTGCCATGAACAAAAGTGAACATAATAGATAAAGTTCGATAGTCGGTTTTTATTATCTTTATTTACACGTCTGATCTTGCTTGAGACATACGGGCATTAGCGGTTCATTTCCGTCGGTTAAACGTTGACTAATTACGGTTCGATGGTTAGCCTTTACGCTAGCTTACGAGGTTACTCTAAGCCGCCCGAATCACACACTTCGCATAAAAGCCGCGCTACATCACGGCAGTATCGAGTTCAAGGAGGAAGCATAGTGTACATTAAGCCTTCAATCCGGTTGCATCGGGTGTTCAAGGCTGCAGCGCTGTACACAAGAGACGGCACTTTGCCGACATCTATTCCATCGCCCTTGTTTTCTTCGCGGTATCGATCGGTTTTCGACGAGCCGCGGCGCGCTGAATATTTCGATCAGTTCTATTCGGTGTTGTTCCACCAACGTTTCCTGCTGATTTAGCGATTGGCAGTAAGCAAGGAAGTGATAATGATAAAAAAATTTATAGTCTTCATTTGTGGGGTGTTTTTTCTTGCGCTCGTGGATGGCAGCGTCTCCTATGCCCGTACGAAGCCGGCGGCTGCGCAACCAGCGGTTGAGGATACCGTTCCTCGGAGCGAGTACGAGAAGCTGAAGCAGGAAGTCGAGGCGCTGAAAGCTATGGTTCAGACCCTTATCGAAAATGAAACTTGGGCGCGAGAGTCGGTAGGACAGCCGCAGGCACAGAAATCTCAGGAAGTGACAGCGAAGACACCGGAGCAAGGGGAGAAGACGGCAACGGCACAAGCCGAAAAGGCTCCCGCTGCGCCCAAAAAAGTATCGCCGGAGATGGGGTTGAAGGAGGGCGACCGCCAAAAAGAGGCCGAAGAAGCGAAGGTGGAACTCGACCAATTCCTGAGGTCGCAAAAGGTTCTATTCAAGAGAGGCGATCTACAGGCCGAATTCAGCGCGACCTATTCTCATGACACGATAGAAATATCAACGGCTAAATTGAAGACTAGAACGGCGGGCGCCGGTGTTTTGTTTCGCTACGGTTTGGTCGACGATCTGGAGTTGGATGTATCCGTTCCATTCGCTTTTGTAGACCGGGAGATCGATCCAAGTACGTCGGCAATTGCTAGTATATTTGGCCAAGAGTTTATTCGCCGGGATGATTCCGGGCTGGGCGATGTCAGCGGCAGTCTAAGATGGGGCGCCTTACATGAAGAAGGTCTCGTGCCGGAAACGACCTTGAGCCTGAACGTCAAATCGGCTACCGGGCGTGAGGATGTGCTTTTAGGGACCGGGTTTTGGAATATCGGCGGTTCCGTATCTCTCGTCAAGACCATAGACCCGGTGGTCCTCTTCGGCTCGCTGGGCTATAACGCAGCTCTCGAGCGGGGCAGAACTGATCCGGGCGATCAAATTCCTTACTCTCTCGGTATGGGATTCTCGTTGAATGATCGGGTCAGTTTTTCCACGTCCTTGACCGGTGCCGCGATAAGGCGAGCTAAGATAGATGGTCGAGAGATTGCCGGTTCCGGCAGGGATATTCACTCGCTCAACTTGGCCGTTACCGTACAAGTGGCCAAGGGCTTGTTCGTGGAACCATTCGTCAACTTCGGCTTGAGCGAAGAGGCTACGGATTTTTTTGCAGGGGTCAACGTCCCGTACCGGTTTGATAAGCAGTATCCCTTGCCGTTTTTCCGATGAGTGGAGTGCCTATGTATGAAGGGAAATAAGGTCTTATGAGCGGTTTTTTCTTTCGTATCGTTTTTTAGTTCTGTTGGTTCGTTTTCATTCTTTCGATTGGAGTAGAAAGTGCGACGGCTCGTTTGACTCCTTAATGGAAGTTAACAAGTTAATCATGGTGTTGGTATAGCCGGAGGTGTCTGTAAGTTACGTAACGAGGTTTTGGCATAAGTTTCGAGTGCCACAAACTACTTAATCTATATCGCGAATTAATTTACCCAGGCTAGGCGGGCTAACTGACACCGTGATACCGGTTTCGACTTTTCTCTTAGCCAGAACTTGCATGGATCGCAAGGTTGGGAAGATAGCATGGAAAGTATTAACGTCCTTTACCTCACCCCCAAGTCAGAGGCGGATAGCTCGATATTATCGATAAAGAGCACGATAAGGGGAGGGGTTCATATAGCGCATGATCCCGCAAAAGCGCGGAATCTATTAAGCACCGGCGATTTTCAGGTTGGCCTCATTCAATTTGAGTCAGGTGACGAAAACTTTCTCCAGCGCATTATCAGCGACATCTTTTATTATCCCGAAGGATCGTCCATACAATGGATAGCATTGGTCTCTCCCTTGTCCATGGAAAACGAGGCTGTCTGTCGGCTTATTGCTGAATATTTCTACGATTATCACACCTTACCTTTCGATATCGATCGACTAAGGATTACGCTCGGCCATGCTTCCGGTATGGCGGGTGTTAGAAAGAAAGTATTTCCTCGTGCAAGTGAATGGGGCAGCAAGAATGAGTTGATTGGATCGAGCTCAGCCATGAGGTGGGTGCTCCATAGCATCGACAAAGTTTTATCGTACGACTTGCCTGTTTTGATCACGGGCGAAAGCGGAACCGGCAAGGAGCTGGCTGCGCTAGCTATACATAATCATTCGCCCCGTTCCGATGGTCCTTTTGTCGCCGTTAATTGCGCCGCTTTACCGCCCAATTTGATTCAGTCGGAACTATTTGGTTACGAGAAAGGCGCTTTCACCGGCGCTCATCAACGAAAACTAGGATTAATCGAAAAAGCGGGAGGAGGTACTCTTTTCCTTGACGAAGCTGGTGAATTACCGCTTGACTTGCAAGCTAATCTTCTACGCTTTCTCCAGCAGAAAACCATTTATCGAGTTGGCGGCCATGAAGAGATCGCTGTCGATGTCCGAATTATCTCGGCAACCCATGTTGATCTTGAAGAGGCTGTCCGTAAAGGCCGCTTCAGAGAAGATCTTTACTATCGACTCAATGTTTTGAGGGTTACTATGCCGCCGTTACGAGAGCGGGGCTATGATATCGAATTACTCGCGGAGTTCTTTCTCAATAACTTTAAGAAAGAGCATCCTTGTAAGGCAAGACAATTCAGCCGGCGTGCCTTAAAGGCCATGCGTTATTACAACTGGCCCGGAAACGTGCGCGAATTAAAAAACCGTGTAGAGCGCGCACTGGTGATGTGTGACGATGCTTATATTACGCCAGCCGATCTAGGTTTGGAGGAATGCTCACCGCAACCTCTCGCACTAACTTTAAAAGCCGTCAAGAATCAGGCGGAAAAAGACGTTCTTAACCGGGTGCTGGCTCAGGCCGGCGACAGCGTGGTGGCCGCTGCCCAAATCTTGGGAGTATCTCATGTCACGCTTTACCGGTTAATCAAGAAGCACGATATCAGAATTCAGAAGTAGTCACGATTCCGCCTGTCTTTAGGGCCATAGCAACCAGCACCGAAATGTCGAAGCAGAAAATCCTCTGATCGATTGGCTGATTACGTGTGATCATCTGTGATTTGGGATCGGGGCGGCCCGTATCATAAAACCACTCCATATTCTAGCGATATTGCTCTGCTCGTTCTTCACGCTGTCGAATAATAAATTCTTTAGGTCTGCTCTTCATGCAACTCGTTGTTTAAGGTTTTTCCGGACCGTTTTTTCAAAAAGTTAAATATACAAACCCAATGGAAGATGCCGTTTAATCAGGGGCTTACATGTGCATCGGGCATGGTTGCAGGGTGGTAGTAACAAAAATTTAAGAGGCTATCAGCATTAGGCAGAGTTGAAGGTTATCGGGTGAGCCGTGAAGATAAACTTTTCATAAATGGAAAGATAACAAGCATGGGGCAGGCAAATACCAATTTTGTTATGCCGTTATTAATACAGGTCATGTCCGCAATATTACTGGGCACTAAATATTCTTGAAGGTTTGTAGCATTCTTGGAGAATATGCTAGACCCATAAGTTATATCGGTAAAAGTGAATCATTTTAGGTTTGGTATTTTAGCTGAGCTGTTTCATTTGGTTTACTCGGTTTCAAAGGGGAGCGGACGGGTGGGGATCAAGCCGTCCAGACATGGGGTCTCGGGGGCTTGTTCAAAAATGTAAATGTTCCGCTGGCCAGGCTAGCGACCGGCGGCAGGCCAACCGGGCTCGGCCTTGGCGGGCGTATTGATACGGCTGGAGGCTTAGAGAAAAAACCTTGCTGAAACAAGTGCCTAGGACTGAGTTGGGCGGTGATGGGCGAAGCTGGCACGTGGTCTGCAATAGGGATAGTGGTCGTAAGGACACGACCCAGGCCAAAGGGAATTTGGCAAAGGTGATCTTGCTACGCACCGTCTGAAGGGGTGCGCCAGCAAGGAAGCGTTCATGAAGCAAGATAAGGAGTTCGATATGAAAGCATATGCATTGGCTGCTGTATTGTCGTCGATCGTGATGGCAGGCCCTGCCATGGCCGATAACGACTTCCGCGCATTGGGCCAGGTGTCCAGCCTGACTCCGATGACCGAAGGTCAACTCGCGGCCGTTGAAGGCGGCCAGTCCTGCTCCGGTGGTCTGAACCTCGCGAATACGTGTCTTAACGTGGCCGTACCTACGGTAGTTGCAATTAATCTGGGCATTTTGGGCGTTGCGACCCAAGCCATTACGCAAGTCACGAATCAGTTCATTCAGTAACGGCAAGCTCAGGGCCCCTTCCGATTCCTGATCAGGGCCGGAGCATCAGGTGGGGGTGCGGTCAGACCGCCCCCCCGCCTTTTCGGATTGTGGTATAAGATAAACACTGGTCAGCGTATGGATGGAGGGGAAGGGCATGGCAAAGGTGTGGGGCTTAATCCTGGGGGTGCTGTGTGTCGCTATGGGGCGTCTGGTCTTGGCCGAGCCAAGCGAAGGCTCCGCGATAAAGCGGCATACCTTGATTGAGCTCCGGGATCAAGCTGTCGTCAAACAACAGCTCGATTATTCCTGCGGTGCCGCGGCATTAGCGACCCTGCTGAGGTACTACTATGGCGAGGATACCACCGAGCGAGAGATTCTGAGTCGTCTCAATGTGCTTTTGGCCAATTTGACCAAAGAGCAATGGGCGCACAAGAAGCGGATCGGTTTTTCGTTGCTTGATCTCAAGAAGGTGGCTGAACAAAAAGGCTATCGAGCGGCAGGCTTCCAATTGACGATCGATCAGCTGAGACAACTCGTTGCGCCCGTGGTCGTTTACGTACACCCGTTTGGGTATCACCATTTCGCTATATTACGAGGCATCGCCGCTGATCGGGTTTATCTTGCCGATCCGGGGCGCGGCAATCTTCGAATGAGTCTCTCTCGATTTCAGGACGAATACGGCGGTGTCATCTTCGTTTTAGGGAAACCAGGGGAAGAGAATCTAGTTTCCTATCCGCTGGCACTTGGAAGACCTAGCGACTATCCGGAAGTGCGGTTGCGGGATTTCGCCGAACGAGCCGATGTCTTGGCCGGTTCCACGACCAATCTGAATGTCAGGATACGTTCGCGCTAGGGCGTGTCCTCAATTGAGCCAGATAACGGCTGCAGTGAGAAAAATGGCGGCCAGAAAGTTGCCATCGGTTTTGTCATAGCGGGTGGCGATGGCGCGGAATTGCTTGAGTTTGCAGAAAAATTC
>Ga0196972_1000064_pt1 | contig 90617 bp, 86 predicted proteins | sample S1v_2013CmetaG_FD_148618 | JGI IMG/M metagenome (GOLD analysis project Ga0196972, IMG submission 148618) | Soil microbial communities from Anza Borrego desert, Southern California, United States - S1+v_20-13C | ecosystem: Environmental > Terrestrial > Soil > Desert | place: USA: California...
CGCCGAGCACCCCATCAACCGCATCGACGAACTGCTGCCCTGGAACGTCGCCAGTCAGCTCTCCACCATCGCGCCGACCGCATAAACGGCCTGATGCGTCAACCACGGCCGTCAGGCGACGCTTACCGCGAAGATCGGACAGCAAGCCTTGGAAATCGATTTTTTAAGCGGCGCGCTCACCAAAGTGGGATTGCTGAGCGCAAAGAAATGATCGACCGTCATCATGCATTGCCGATCAACCGGCAATGCAAAATCCTCTCGCTGGCACGCTCGACGGCCTACTACCGACCGCAAGAAGCCAGCGAGGCGGACCTGGCGCTCATGCGCCCTATCGATGAGCTTCACATGGAATTCCCATTCGCCGGCAGCAGGATGCTGCGCGACCTGCTGCGCCGGGAAGGTTTTACGGTCGGCCGCAAGCATGTAGCCTCGCTGATGAAGAAAATGGGCATTGAGGCGCTGTACCGGAAGCCCAACACGAGCCGCCGGCATGCCGCACATCCGATCTATCCGTACCTGTTGCGTGGTCTGAAGATCGAGCGGCCGAACCACGTCTGGGCTGCAGACATCACGTATATCCCGATGCGGCGTGGCTTCGTGTACCTGTTCGCGGTGATGGATTGGGCCAGCCGCAAGGTCTTGTCGTGGCGCGTGTCGAACACGTTGACGACGGATTTCTGTATTGAGGCGGTCAGCGAAGCGATCACTCGTTACGGCGTGCCGGAAATCTTCAACACCGACCAAGGCAGCCAGTTCACGAGCCTCGAATTCACACAGCTGCTCAAGAAGTACGGCATCGCCATCAGTATGGACGGCAAGGGCTGCTGGCGCGATAACGTGTTCGTCGAACGGCTATGGAAATCGATCAAGTACGAGGAGGTGTATCTGCGCGCCTACGAGAGCGTGAGCGCGGCCAAGGACGGCATTGCGCGCTATCTGGCGCTCTACAATACCCGGCGTCCGCATAGCGCGCTTGACGGCGCCACGCCGGATGCGTTTTACTTCGGTCATCTGCCCGCACTGCAGGAGGCGGCGTAGAGGGCAGGCCGGGTCGTCGACCACCGCGCCGCACGCTCTCGCCTGACACACGGGACGGCGAACGGCACCGTGGACAACCCTACATCCGCAAGGCTCCACTTATCGGCTTCAAATCTCTGTCCAATCAAACGGAGCCACCTCTCAATTCAACATTAGGTCTCAAATGAGCGATGCTGATGATTTTTATCTGCAAGTGGCCTATGCACTTTCTGGCTGCCAACTGGTTGAGCAGGAACTCAAGCTGTACATATCGGAAGCGCTTGAGTACGTGCGCAAGTGTGTCGGCAAGAGACTGCCATTCAAGATGGATGGCCAAGACTATGAAGACGCCTCGTTGGAGCGCCTCATTGAGGCATTCCGAAAATTAACGAACAATGATGCGCTTGTTGCTGAACTCAGAAAGTTCAAGACTGAACGCAACTTCCTTAGCCACAAGGGAATAGCCCATTGCCTCGATCCAATGGGTGACCTCGGTGAAATTTCAGTGACTGAATTCATGCCACGGCTGCAAGCAGTCCAAGCAGAGGCAGAACGTTTGCGTCGAGCGATCCACGAAGAGGGTGGATCTTTCAAAGGACATCTCTATTTTGGAGAATTTCCCGAGTGAGACCTAACGCTAGAAATATGGATGTCCCCCAAAAGTACAAGGGACTGATCAATACGCGTGGCATGAGGTGTACAAATTGCGCATGCAGGAACAAAACGTCCAGCAGCTGAAGGATGAGGTGGCTAACGCGCTGTCGAGGAGCAACTGAACGTCCTCATCAGATTTTGAAATTCCAAAATTGCCGCCTGAATTCGTCAGTGAACCTCCACGCCAAATGTCCTTCGTGATACCTGATGAATTCGAATACTGGCCCCACAGATTCGTCAGCAAACGGGCTGCAAACAGCGGCCTTGCCTCGCGTTTCAAGTCGCGCCATTTTCCGCCTCGCTGTGGCCTTCGTGACGCCAAACACTTCGGCCACCTGCTCGCTTGTCATAAACCCATCAACAATGCCGCGCCTTGTCCTCATGATGTGATCAAAGGGCGTCTTGTTGGCAGTCGCCCCCATCAGCGTGTACAGGAGTTGTTGGTCCTTGAGCCTGATGGTCGCCCCGTATCGCGCACCAAGTAGCTTGTTGTGGACCTTGATCGACCCGCAAATTGATAAGTCTTCCAGTTCGTAGCCCGCGATTGCATCGCACATCTGCATTGCCTTCTTCAGGCTCAGGCAAAAAAACTCTTTTTGCGGATTCACGCGGAACTCGTCAAGCATCAGGTGGGCGCGGCTTTCAGCGACTTTGACATCAGAGACTGTGACCGAGTATCGCAACTTGAAGTTTAGCGGGATGGATGACGATTTGCTTAACCCGCGTGCGCGATCATTAGGGTCTACCGTGGTTAGACCGATTTTCAGGAAATTTTGCCGCAAGGCCGGATTTTCTAGAATGTAGAGATAGCCCTTCATACTGTTTCACTCCTTCTTTGCGTCGTGAAAAGCATTTCACCTGAGTCTGGTTCAGGAGCGATTTTCGTCATTTCATCAAGGGTGTAAAAGCCAGTTCCGGCCAAGCCTGCATGGCGATGAAGTTCGCGCGCGTAGCGCAAGTCGCAGTCGACGGGAAATGCTTTGCAGCCTTGGCTTAACAGCCAAATTGTTCGCGTAATGCCGTTGGTAAAGCTGACGTAGGGGACTAGCTCTTTGCGTTCAGTTTTTCCAAACCAAAGAAATTTGTATGTGCGAACGGTCCTGTTTCCCAATCCGTGTGAAATTTCAGCGAGTGGAACCGGATTCTGGTAACCGTACGAAAATCCTTTTGCAGCGTGCGCGTACTTGTAATCTGATGGCCAAGTATCGGGGTTTCCGAAGGCCACGTCGGCGTGCGCTTCATACGGATCGTCTCGCCATAGCTGCAGGAATTTCTCCGAGTCTACAAGGACAATGCCGGAATGTTTGCGCTTGTAATCGGAGACCTCCATCGACATGAACACGGGCTCTCTATTTGGCAGTGAGACAGTGAAAATCAGGAACTGCACGCCCCACATATCCGTTTCTGTGGTGATTGAAATCATGTCGCTAGCCTTCAATGGAGGTCTATCCAATCAACTACGCCAGTTGGAGTTTCGAACCGGGACTTATGTCTGTTTTATTCAGTTCGTGAAAATGTGTCTTCAAGCAGTTAGCAATCTGCTTCAAATTGGCGTTCCGCTTCGGCGGACTCATGAGTATTAATGTAGTGTGCGATTTGCAGTCGTCCGGACAGTCCTTGGAACATGTATTGTGCATGCCTATGCCTTTGGGCAACTCCTCCCAAGTCCAACCGTTTGCCTCGCACCATTTCTTGGCACCTTCGCGTTTTTCCGAGCCACGATAAGGTTCGTTCGATACAACATAGTTTCCATCGGCGGTGCGCCAGACGCACTGATGGTCGAGTGGTGCAACGAAACGGTGATCCGGGAAGAGGGATGACCATGCCTTGGACGGACGCAGTTCGGTGGCGTCCATGAATGCAATGTTCATGCGTAGCTGCTCCATACGCATGATCGTGTTTTCAAGACTTGATCCTTTGACGTCCCAATTTTCGGGGACTCGCTTGCAGGGCTGGTAGTGCTTGGATTCGTATCGAGTCGGGATATAGGTGTGCCAGAAACTTTGAATCCGGCGGCCGGGCGCGCCGGACTGCAAGACCCAACCTGAAACGCGAACTTCGAACGCTCGCGTAATCGCCGCAGCGATAACTGGAGTCGCCGATCCGGCTGCCTTCATGAGCATCGACCAGTTAGAAAATCCGGCTTCAGTGGCGAGCTGATCAAGAGCGCCCGAATGGGTTAAGCCGGGATCGGCCTTCTTCCGCTTGGTGGCCAAGCGCTTGAGATTTGAAATTTCCTGCGTGGTGAAAGTGCGGTTCGACGCCATAACGTTCTCCAAGATCGCCGATGCATTCGCCCGCAAACACACCAGTAACGATCGTAGAAAACGATGGTCGTTTGATAGAGCGCTGTCGTAAACAACTTCGCCGTGCGGGCGTGCAGGCCAGCGTCATGGCCCTGGGCAAATTCTAGTCCAGTTTTTCCGCGAAGTCACCGCCCCCTTTTCCAATTGACCCCATCAGCCCTCCGGGATTGAAAGACGGACAGCTAATGGCTGTGTGCTTATCCGCCCATTCTGCCAATGGGAGGGGGCGCTGGTTTTGAAACGTCCGACCTAAGACCAATGCGGGAAGGTAGCCAACCGCAATATTGACTGGGATTTGTCCCTTGTGTTGGCGAAAAGACTTTCCGGCAGGATTTTCTTTGGGTGGAGCGAGAGGTGTGAAATAGCATTCAAGAAGAGGGTTATCATGCTCTCGTAGGTTCGGCCTCACTCCGCCGATGAAATCCAGGACATACTTGATGTCATCGATGGGTAGTCCGGCAAAGGGCTTCAATTCATGAGTAGGCACGAGCCCTCCGACACTGGCGAGCCGGCAGCAGTCGTAAGTAACGTTGCTCGGTCGCAATTAATGTTCCGGAGTCGCATTTTACGATCCCGTTTACACCGCCGCCGACCAGCGCCACGCCGGACGCCGTGTGGTGCGGAGCGCGATACGGACGCATCTTCCAGCGGCCGATCGAGAAGCTCCCGGCCAGCGATTGCACGGCGGCCGACTCGAGCGCCTCCTCGTCGGTCATGGAAGGCAGGATGCCGGGAAAGCGCGCCGCCAGCATCGACTTGCCGGTGCCGGGCGGACCGACCATCAGGACGCTATGGCCGCCTGCGGCGGCGACTTCGAGCGCGCGCTTGGCCTGCAGCTGGCCCTTGACGTCGGCAAAATCGGGATAGGCTGCGGAGCTCGACGTCATGGCGCCTCTGCCCGGCCGATGGCGCGCCAGGCGCGCATCGCCATCGCTGGCCGCGGCGAAATGCGCGCATACCTGGAGCAGGCTGGCGGCCGGATAGATCGCGGCGTCGGCGACCAGCGCGGCTTCGTCGGCGTTGGCCTGCGGCAGGATGAATGCGCGGCGCTTGCCGCCGGCATCGGCGGCGCGCGACATGGCATAGGTCATCGCCAGCGCGCTGCGGATCGGGCGCAGTTCGCCCGACAGCGACAGCTCGCCAGCGAATTCGTATTTGTCGAGCTCGTCGGTCCGTAGCTGTTCCGAGGCGGCAAGAATGCCGAGCGCGATCGGCAGATCGAAGCGGCCCGACTCCTTCGGCAGATCCGCCGGCGCCAGGTTGACCGTGATGCGGCGCGCGGGAAATTCGAAGCGCGCGTTCTGCAGCGCGGCGCGCACCCGGTCCTTGGACTCCTTCACTTCGGTTTCGGGCAAGCCGACGATCGTAAACGAGGGCAGGCCGTTCGCCAGGTGGACTTCGACAGTGACTTCCTGCGCTTGCATGCCGGCCAGCGCGCGGCTTTTCAGTACCGCCAGGCTCATCGCAGGCTGTTCCCTCAGGCCTTGTTCTTCAATTGCGCTTCGAGTTCCGCGACCCGCGCTTCGAGCGTCTCGAGCTTGGCGCGCGTCTTGGCCAGCACCTGCGCCTGGATATCGAATTCTTCGCGCGTGACGAGATCGAGCCTGGCGAAGCCCTGGCTCAACATGGCTTTCATGTTCTTTTCGATGTCCTTGGCAGGCGAGTTTTCGAGCACCTGGTGGATACGGGATTGCAAGTCGTCGAAGAAATTGGTCTTGTCCATGAGTATTCCTTGGTAGGCACCGGTTTGGTGCATATTCTGAAGCGGCGCACCATTTGTGCGCACGATCCCTTGGCGCACATCGGCATCAGCACGCAGTTTATTCGCTTCCCGGGCGGATTGATAGAAAAAGTGATAACGCATTGGCCAAAGAATGCCTTGGCACAAGTCGTGCTAAACGAACGGCAATACCGCAGCCTTCGGTTCATTTTCCATCTTTAAAAACACTCTCTCGGAGGGGATCGCATGAAAAAACTCGTTCTAGCTGTCGCGGTGGGCGCGGCTTTCGCCGGCAGCCTGGCGCATGCCGCAGATAAGAAGCCGGATCATGAAGTCAGCTTCAATGCGTCGCTCACGTCGGATTACCGTTATCGCGGCATTTCGCAAACACGCCTGAAGCCCGCTCTTCAAGGCGGTGCGGATTATGTCAACAATCCGACCGGATTCTACGCCGGCACCTGGGCTTCCACCATCAAATGGATCAAGGACGCCGGCGGCGACAGCAGCATCGAGTGGGATATCTACGGCGGCAAGCGCGGCGAGCTGACCAAGGATCTGGCCTATGACGTCGGCGTGCTGGCTTACGTCTACCCCTCCAATGACCTGAATCCCTCCGCCGACACGACCGAGATCTATGGCCAGCTCGGTTTCGGACCGGCCTATGTGAAGTACTCGCATTCGGTCACCAACCTGTTCGGCTTCGCCGACAGCAAGAGGAGCGGTTATCTCGACGTCGGCGCCAATCTCGAGTTGGCATCGGGGCTCGTGCTCAACCTGCACGCCGGCCATCAGAAAGTGAAGAACAACTCGGCTTTCAGCTATACCGACTGGAAGGTCGGCCTGACCAAGGATTTCGGCATCGCTTCCGGTTCGCTGGCCGTCGTCGGGACCAATGCCGACAAGGCTGCCTATGCGTCGCCGGTCAACGGCAAATTCACGGGCAAGAACGCGCTGGTACTGACCGTCACCAAAACTTTCTAACGAGGTTGTCATGAAACTGATCACTGCAATCATCAAGCCGTTCAAGCTAGACGAAGTGCGCGAGGCGCTATCGGCGATCGGCGTGCAAGGCATCACCGTCACCGAGGTCAAGGGTTTCGGCCGCCAGAAAGGCCACACCGAGCTGTACCGCGGCGCCGAATACGTCGTCGACTTCCTGCCGAAGACCAAGATCGAGGCGGCGGTCGACGATGCGATCGTCGATCGCGTGCTGGAGGCGATCGAGGGCTCCGCGCGCACCGGCAAGATCGGCGACGGCAAGATTTTCGTATACGACCTGGAGCAGGTGGTGCGTATCCGTACCGGCGAGACCGGCAACGACGCGCTCTGACGGAGGAGACACAACAATGAGAATATTCACTCGCATGATGGCGGCCGGCCTCATGGTGCTGTCGCTCGGACTGTCGCAATCGGCCCTGGCGGCCGACCAGCCGTCGGCTTCCGCCCCGGCTCCGGCCGGGACGGCCGCGCTCGCCGCCGAGGCCGCCCCTGCTGCTTCGGCGCCTGCCGTTGCGGCATCCGCGGCCGCGCCCGCCGCCGCACCGGTGCCGAACAAGGGCGACACCGCCTGGATGATGGTCGCCACCCTGCTGGTCGTCCTGATGACGGTCCCGGGCCTGGCCTTGTTCTACGGCGGCCTCGTGCGCTCCAAGAACATGCTGTCGATCCTGATGCAGGTCTTCATGATCTTCGCCCTGATCGTCGTGCTGTGGTGCATCTACGGCTACTCGCTGGCGTTCACGGAAGGCAGCGCCTTCATCGGCAAGTTCGACCGCCTGTTCCTGAACGGCATCTGGGATCCGGCCAAGGGCTTCGCGGCCGCGGCGACCTTCAGCAAGGGCGTCGTGATTCCGGAGTTCGTGTTCGTCGCCTTCCAGGCGACCTTCGCGGCCATCACTTGCGGCCTGATCGTCGGCGCCTTCGCCGAGCGCGCGAAATTCTCGGCAGTCCTGCTGTTCGTCGTGCTGTGGTTCACGTTCTCCTATCTGCCGATCGCGCACATGGTCTGGTTCTGGCCCGGCCCGGATGCGATCAAGGATGCGGCGACGCTCGAATCCGCGACCGCCGCCGCCGGCTACCTGTGGCAGAAGGGCGCGCTCGATTTCGCCGGCGGCACCGTCGTGCACATCAATGCCGCGATCGCCGGCCTGGTCGGCGCCTTCCTGATGGGCAAGCGCATCGGCTACGGCCGTGAATCGATGGCGCCGCACTCGTTGACCATGACCATGATCGGCGCATCGCTGCTGTGGGTGGGCTGGTTCGGCTTCAACGCCGGCTCGGCGCTCGAAGCCGGCGACGTCGCGGCGCTCGCCTTCGTCAACACCCTGCTCGCCACCGCCGCGGCCACCGTTTCCTGGGTATTCGGCGAATGGATGGCGAAAGGCAAGCCCTCGATGCTGGGCGCGGCTTCCGGCGCGGTGGCCGGCCTGGTGGCGGTCACCCCGGCCTGCGGCTTCGTCGGCCCGATGGGCGCGCTGGTGATCGGCCTCGCCGCCGGCCTGGTCTGCCTGTGGGGCGTCAACGGCCTGAAGCGCTTGCTCGGCGCGGACGATTCGCTCGACGTGTTCGGCGTGCACGGCGTGGGCGGCATCCTCGGCGCCCTCTTGACCGGTGTGTTCGCCGCGCCGTCGCTCGGCGGCCAGGGCATCTTCGACTATGTCGTCAACAAGATGTCGGCCGATTATTCGATCGCCGGCCAGCTGCAGACCCAGGCGACCGCCGTCATCCTGACCGTCCTGTGGTCCGGCATCGTGTCGTTCCTCGCCTACAAGCTGGTCGACCTCGTGATCGGCCTGCGCGTGCCGGAAGAGGAAGAGCGCGAAGGCCTGGACATCACGAGCCACGGCGAATCGGCGTATCACTCCTGATCTACGAGTTCTCCAAAGCCGCGGCTTCGGCGCAGGCTAACTTGCGCAGCAAGTTAAGCAACCAGAGCTGCGGCCGGAACCAAAAGTTGCCATGACCAAGCGCCTCCTGCGGGAGGCGTTTTTTCTTTGGGGCTTTAAATTCGCCGTTCCGGCCTCATCTGATTGTTTTGATAACAACAACCGGCCGGTCAATCCGCGCGATGCGGCGACGCAGTGCGACGAATCCCGCTAGAATCTGAGTCAACCTCCCTACCGCAAAAAGGTTTCCATGGTCCCGCATCTCGTCACGGCCTTGAACGGGCCGCTCCTCGATCTCGAAAAGAAAATCCTCGACGCCACGCCGGCCATCGAGCGCTGGTTCCGCCTCGAATGGATGGAGCATACGCCGCCGTTTTATTGTTCGGTCGATCTGCGCAACGCCGGCTTCAAGCTGGCGCCGGTCGATACCAACCTGTTCCCGGGCGGCTTCAACAACCTGGCGCCGGAAATGTTGCCGCTGGCGGTGCAGGCCGCGATGGCGGCAATCGAAAAATATTGTCCGGATGCCAAGAACCTGCTCCTGATTCCCGAGCGCCATACGCGCAACACCTTTTACCTGCAGAACGTCTCGCGCCTGATGCAGATCTTCCGCCAGACCGGCCTGAATGTCCGGCTCGGCACGTTGTCCGAAGACATCAAGTCGCCGACGCCGATCGAACTCCCGGACGGCAACACGATCACGCTGGAACCGCTCGAGCGCTCGCCGAACGGCCGCCGCCTCGGCCTCAAGAATTTCGATCCCTGCACCATCCTGCTCAACAACGACTTGTCGGCCGGGATACCGAAGATTCTCGAAAACCTGCCCGAGCAGAACCTGCTGCCGCCGCTGCATGCCGGCTGGGCCGTGCGTCGCAAGAGCAACCACTTCGCGGCCTATGACGAGGTGGTCAAGAAATTCGCCAAGATGGTCGATGTCGATCCGTGGATGCTCAATCCCTATTTCGGCAAGTGCGGCGAGATCAATTTCCACGAGCGCACCGGCGAGGAATGCCTGGCCGCCAACGTCGACATGCTGCTGACCAAGATCCGCAAGAAGTACAAGGAATACGGTATCAAGGAGACGCCGTTCGTGATCGTGAAGGCCGATGCCGGCACCTATGGCATGGGCATCATGACCGTGCGCGATGCCAACGAAGTGAAAGACCTCAACCGCAAGCAGCGCAACAAGATGTCGGTCGTGAAGGAAGGGCTCGAAGTCTCCGACGTCATCATCCAGGAAGGCGTGCATACCTTCGAGCGCATCAACGATGCCGTGGCCGAGCCGGTCGTCTACATGATCGACCGCTATGTGGTCGGCGGCTTCTATCGCGTCCATGCCGAACGCGGCGTCGACGAGAACCTGAACGCGCCGGGCATGCATTTCGTGCCGCTGGCATTCGCCCAGCAGCATGCCTTGCCAGACATGCAGGCCAAGCCCGGCACGGCGGCGCCGAACCGCTTCTACATGTACGGCGTGGTGGCGCGCCTAGCCCTGCTGGCGGCCTCGGTCGAGCTCGAGAAAACCGATCCGAATCCGGAAATATATTGATCAATTGCGGGACGGAGCGGGCCGCGCAGGCTTTGGCGAAGAGGTAGCCTTACCGGCCCTGGCTGCGCGCTCCGGGCTTGCCGCCCTTCTCCATCCCCAACAAATCAGAAAACATGAAAATCGCCTTCCTCGCCGATCCGCTAGCCAGCTTCAAGACCTACAAGGACTCGACCTACGCGATGATGGCCGAAGCGGCCAGGCGCGGCCATCGACTGTATGCCTTCGAGCAAGGAGACCTCGCCTTCGAGGGCGGAACGGTGGTCGCGCGGGCGACTCCCGTGACGCTGACCGGCGACGCTCATGACTGGTATCGCACCGATGCCGCCACGGTTTCCTCGCTCGCCGACTTCGATGCGGTCCTGCTGCGCAAGGATCCGCCGTTCGACATGGAATACGTCTACACGACCTACCTGCTCGAACTGGCCGAAAAGCAGGGCGCGCGCGTATTCAACCGGCCATCGTCGGTGCGCGACCACAATGAAAAGCTCGCCATCGCGCAATTCCCGCAATTCATCGCGCCGACCCTCGTCACGCGCGACGCGGCGCGGCTGCGCGCCTTCCATGCCGAGCACCGGGACGTGATCTTCAAGCCGCTCGACGGCATGGGCGGCATGGGCATCTTCCGCATCAAGGAAGACGGCCTGAATCTCGGTTCCATCATCGAGACGCTCACCCACAATGGCCGCCATACCATCATGGCGCAGCGCTTCATTCCCGAGATCGCCGACGGCGACAAGCGCGTGCTGCTGATCGGCGGCAAGGTGGTGCCGTTCTGCCTGGCGCGCATTCCGCAAGCCGGCGAGGTGCGCGGCAACCTGGCGGCCGGCGGCACCGGCGTGGCGCGGCCGATCTCCGAGCGCGACCGCGAAATCGGCGAAACCTTGAGCCCGATTCTTTTTCACCGCGGCTTGTTGCTGGTAGGATTGGACGTTATCGGTAACTACATGACGGAAATCAACATCACGAGTCCGACCTGCTTCCAGGAGATCACGCAGCAAAGCGGCTTCGATGTCGCGGCGATGTTCGTCGACGCCCTGGAAAGCGCGGTCTGACTCGATAAGGTGAGGGCGCGGCGGCGGGTCCGCCGGCCGCCGCAAAGCGATATGGTAGGCATACTTCTCATGACGCACGCGCCGCTCGGGCAGGCTTTCATCGCCGCGGTGACGCACGTATTCCGTTCCCGGCCGGACCGGCTCGAAGCCATCGACGTCGCGGCCGACCAGGATACGAACGAAGTCAAGGCGCTCGCCAGGCTGGCGATCGAACGCCTCGACGACGGTTCCGGCGTGCTCGTGATCACCGACGTCATGGGAGGGACGCCGTCGAACTGCACCCTGCCGCTGTCGATGCCGGGGCATGTCGACGTGATCGCCGGCATCAGCCTGCCGATGCTGTTGCGCGCCATTACCTATCGTAACGATACGCTCGATGTCGTCGTCGAAATGGCATTGGCGGGAGGACAGGGAGGCGCGTTGCGCGTCGATAATCGCGTGCGCATTTCGCCATGACTATTCAAACCCTATGACGAGGCGCCGGGGGCGGCATTGCGCCGGACTCGGACGACAGGATTTATGATTCAACAGGAAATCGAAATCATCAACAAGCTCGGCTTGCACGCGCGCGCATCGGCCAAGCTCACGCAACTGGCGGCGAAATACAAGAGCGAAGTCTGGATGACGCGCAACGCCCGCCGGGTCAACGCGAAATCGATCATGGGCGTCATGATGCTCGCCGCCGGCAAGGGCTCGAAAGTCACGCTTGAAATCGAGGGGGCGGATGAGAAAGAATGTTTCGAGGCGTTGGCCGGGCTGATCGGCGACAAATTCGGCGAAGGCGAATAGCAAAGAGAGACGAGACACGGATGGATCAGATGGCTTCCTTCACGCTCCACGGCATCCCGGTATCGCGCGGCATCGCAATCGGCCGCGCGCATCTGCTGGCGCCGGCGGCGCTCGACGTCAAGCACTATCTCGTTGCCGAGGAACAGATCGAAGCCGAGGTGCAACGCCTGAAGGATGCGATCGCCGCGGTCCACAAGGAATTGCAGACGCTGTGGAGCGACCTGCCGAAGGATTCTCCGGCCGAGCTCGGCGCCTTCATCGACGTGCATGCCCTGATCCTGTCGGACCCGATGATTTCCGAAGTGCCGCTCGACATCATCCGCACGCGGCGCTATAACGCGGAATGGGCGCTGGTCACCCAGATCGACGAATTGTCGGCGCAGTTCGACGACATCGGCGACGCCTATCTGCGCGAACGCAAGGCCGACATCCAGCAGGTCGGCGAGCGCGTATTGAAGGTTCTGACCGGCAGCGCGGGCGGCCTGCCCAAGACGCAGCAAAGCGAAGAAGGCGGCAACATGATCGTCGTCGCGCACGATATATCGCCGGCCGACATGCTGCAATTCCGCGACCGCGCCTTTTCCGGTTTCATCACCGACCTCGGCGGGCAGAATTCGCACACGGCGATCGTCGCCCGCAGCCTCGACATTCCGGCGGCGGTCGGCATGTACAACGCCTCGGCGCTGATCCAGCAGGACGATTGGGTCATCATCGACGGCGACGCCGGCGTCGTGATCGTCGATCCGGCGCCGAGCGTGCTCGAGCAATACCGCGAGCGCCAGTCGCGCCTGATGCGCGAACGCAAGAAGCTCGGCAAGCTGAAGAAGATGCCCACCGTCACCAAGGACGGCGTGGAAATCACCTTGCTCGCCAATATCGAATTTCCCGACGATTGCGCCGCCGCCATGGAGGCGGGCGCCAATGGCGTCGGCCTGTTCCGCTCCGAATTCCTGTTCATGGGCCGCACCGGCAACGGCGGCCGGCTGCCGTCGGAAGACGAGCAATTCGAGTCCTATCGCAAGGCGGTGGTCGCGATGAAGGGGCGCCCGGTCACGATCCGCACGCTCGATATCGGAGCCGACAAGCCGCTCGACGCCGCCGAGCAGACGGCGCTGAACCCGGCGCTCGGCTTGCGCGCGATCCGCTATTGCCTGGCCGAGCCGCAGTTGTTCCTGACGCAGTTGCGCGCCATCCTGCGCGCCTCGGCCTACGGTCCGGTCAAGCTCCTGATCCCGATGCTGGCGCATGGCTTCGAGATCGAGCAGACGCTGGCCCTGATCGAGCAGGCCAAGGCCCAGCTGCGCGACGCCAACAAGAAATTCGATCCGCTCACGCCGGTCGGCGCCATGATCGAGATTCCCGCCGCCGCATTGACGCTGCCGATGTTCGTCAAGCGCATGGATTTCCTGTCGGTCGGCACCAACGACCTGATCCAGTACACGCTCGCGATCGACCGCGTCGACCATGAAGTCGCTCACCTCTACACGCCGCTGCATCCGGCCGTCCTGTACCTGCTCGCGAACACCATCGCGCTCGGCGCCAAGGCGGACATTCCGGTCTCGGTGTGCGGCGAAATGGCCGGCGACCCGAAGCTGACGCGCCTGCTGCTCGGCATGGGCCTGCGGGAATTTTCGATGCATCCCTCGCAACTGTTGACGGTCAAGCAGGAAATCCTCAATGCCGATCTCAAGCTGCTGGCGCCGCACGTGAAAAAGATCATGCGCACCTACGATACCGCCGCGATCGCCGAGATCGTGGAGCAGATGTGCGGCGCGTAGAACTCCTCCCGGCGCGCGGGCCGGTTTGACGGCCGCATCCGGCTCCGTTATTCTTACGGAACTGCGCCGATTTGACCGGTCTTCCGACTCAGCTTGCGGGCGCGTGGGACATCCACGGGGTGTCTCGAATAAATGCGGCTAAAGCGAGCTTTGAAGATTGAAGCCCCGAATTAGCCCGACGAGCGTTTGCGCTTTCGGGCTTTTTTATTTTCCGCCTTCGGCGAATCAAGTCATGAAATCCCTCGGAATCGTCGCCCCGCACTCGATGCACTTCAAGGCGCCGCTGCAATTGCAGAGCGGCGCAGCGCTGGCGGACTACACCTTGATGTACGAAACCTACGGCACGCTCAACGCCGACCGCTCCAATGCCGTGCTGATCTGCCATGCCTTGAACGCATCGCACCATGTGGCCGGCGCGTACGTCGACGAGAAGACCGGCAAGAAGCAGTTCGGCTGGTGGGACAACATGGTCGGGCCCGGCAAGCCGGTCGATACCGATCGCTTCTTCGTCATCGGCGTCAACAACCTCGGTTCCTGCTTCGGCTCGACCGGCCCGATGCATATCAATCCGGCCACCGGCAAGCCCTACGGCGCCGACTTCCCTGTGGTGACGGTCGAGGATTGGGTGCATGCCCAGGCACGCCTGGCCGATGCGCTGGGCATCGAACAGTTCGCCGCCGTCATGGGCGGTTCGCTGGGCGGCATGCAGGCGCTGTCGTGGAGCATGCTGTATCCGCAACGGCTGCGCCATTGCGTCGTGATCGCCTCGACGCCGAAACTGTCGGCGCAGAACATCGCCTTCAACGACGTGGCGCGCCAGGCCATCCTCTCCGATCCCGATTTCCACGGCGGCCATTTCTATGAATACGGCGTGGTGCCGAAGAACGGCTTGCGCGTCGCCCGCATGGTCGGCCACATCACTTATCTGTCGGACGACGACATGGCCGAGAAATTCGGCCGCGACCTGCGCAACGGCGCTTACCAGTTCGGCTTCGGCGTCGATTTCGAGATCGAATCCTACCTGCGCTACCAGGGCGACAAGTTTTCCGAATACTTCGACGCCAATACCTATCTGCTGATCACCAAGGCGCTCGACTATTTCGATCCGGCCAAGGAATTCGGCGGCGATCTCGCCGCCGCGCTGTCGAACACGCAGGCGCAATTCCTGCTGGCGTCGTTCTCGACCGATTGGCGCTTCTCGCCGGAGCGCAGCCGCGAGATCGTGCAGGCATTGATCGCCAACCGGCGCCGCGTGACTTACGCGGAAATCGACGCGCCGCACGGCCACGATGCCTTCCTGCTCGAAGACCCGCGTTACATGAACGTGGTGCGCGCCTATTACGACAGGATCGCCCGCGAATTCGGGCCCGCCGTCTGCCGGACTTCCGCCGGGGGAGCCGAAGAGCATCGCGAGGGGGTGACGGCATGAATTTCCACGAATTGAGCCGGGTGCGCGCCGATCTCGCTTTCATCGCCCATTGGGTGAGACCCGAATCGCAGGTGCTCGACGTCGGCTGCGGCGACGGCGTGATGCTCGACTTCCTGCAAGCCGAGAAGCGCTGCCGCGGTTACGGCATCGAGATCGACGACGACCGGATCCCGGCTTGCATCGAGCGCGGCGTCGCCGTGATCCAGCAGGATATCGAGACCGGGCTCGCCATGTTCTCCGACAATGCCTTCGACATGGTGCTGTGCCTGTCGGCGCTGCAGATGGTGAAGAATGTCGAGGGCATCCTGCAGGACATCGCCCGCGTCGGCCGCGAGGCTATCGTGTCGTTCCCGAACTTCGCCTACTGGCCGCATCGGGTCGCCCTGATGCGCGGGCGCATGCCGGTGTCGAAGAGCCTGCCCTACCAGTGGTACGACACGCCCAACCTGCGGTGCGCGACGATCAAGGATTTCGCGGAACTCGCCGACGAGGTCGGGCTCGAAGTGCTCGACTGCATCGCGCTGCAGGACGGCAAGCCGGTCTCGTTCCTGCCGAACTGGCGTGGTAGCCTTGCCGTTTTCCGACTCCGTAAAAAAGCCGCCGCATGACAACGCGTATCCGGGATGCCTTCCTGCATCCTTCAGCCTGGACCATGTTCTTCTTCGGCTTCGCGTCCGGCTTGCCGTTCCTGCTGGTGGCCGGCACCTTGGCCTACTGGCTGAAGGAAAACGATATCCAGCTCAAGGACATCACCATGATCGCCAGCGCGGGCATGGCCTATTCCTTCAAGTTCCTGTGGGCGCCTCTCGTCGACCGGCTACGCCTGCCGTTGCTGGGGCGTATGGGCCAACGGCGCAGCTGGTTGTTGTTGGCGCAATTGTCTGTGATGGGGGGGCTTTTGGCGATGGCCTGGGTGACGCCGTCGCAGCTGGGCCTGTTCGTCGGCATTACCCTGCTGGTGGCGTTTGCCGGCGCCACGCTCGACATCGTCGTCGACGCTTATCGCATCGAGATCGCGCCGACCGAAGCCCAGGGAGCCCTGGTCGCCACCTATGCGCTTGGCTACCGGATTGCATTGATCGTCACCGGCGCGCTGGCGCTGGTACTGGCCGACCAGGTCGTCTGGCCCCATGTATACCGGGCGATGGCGGCTTGCATGCTGATTCCGGTGATCGTCAATCTGATGGCGCGCGAGCCGGACGTGCGGCGCGTGCATTCGCAAACCTGGATACAGGGGCTGCGCGACGGCGTAGTCGAGCCGTTCGCGGATTTCTTTCGCCGCTTTGGCGGGCAGATCGGGCTGGCGATCCTGCTCTTCATCTTACTGATCAAGATTGCCGACCAAGCCCTCATCGGCGGAATCATCGGCCCGTTCTACCTCGATCAGGGCTTTTCCAAGACCGAAATCGCCGCTGTGACGAAGGTGTATGGCATCTGGATCGGCATTGCCGGCACCTTTCTCGGTGGCGTGGCCGTGGCGCGCTGGGGTATCGAGCGCGGGTTGCTGATAGGTATGGTGCTTGCCGCACTCTCCAACTTGCTGTACCTGTTGCTGATCGGCGCCAACGGCAATGTGACGACGCTGACCGTGGTGATTTCCGGCGAAAATCTGGCGCAAGGCGTGCTCGGCACGACCGCAGTGGCCTATCTGTCGGCGCTGGTGAATCTGCGTTACACCGCGACCCAGTACGCGTTGTTCAGCTCCCTGATCAACCTGCCGGGCAAGGTGCTTGGTTTCTATTCCGGCCGCATCGTCGAGGCGGTGGGCTATGCGCCCTATTTCTGGATCACCGCCCTGGCCATCGTGCCTGCGGTCGGCCTGTATTTCTGGCTCCGGCCGCGCGTCAAACTCGACGGCGATGCCGGCGGAAGTTGAGGAAGCCTGGTACTGCCTTGCCGGCTTTGAGGTAGACTAACGCGCATTCCGGATCTCCAATACGCCAGATTTCCCAATGCGCATGCGGTCGGACTACGACAATCTCAGCGACGGACGATTTGCCAGGACGCGGCTTGCGCGAGCACTGCTGTGGCTGGCCGCGCTTGCGCTGGCATTGCAATTGGCCGGCACGGCATTCCACCAGCACGACCTCGTCGATCAGACGCCGGACTGCGTCGCCTGCTACGCCGCGTCGCATTTCGCTTCCGGCATGCCGGCCGCCGGCGCCGCGCTGCTGGCAGTCTCCCTCGCCGTTCTCTACCGGATTGCCCTGCGGCCGCTGCCTTGCCATGTGGCGCCGGCCAGCTATCTGATTCCTCCCTCCCAAGCGCCGCCTCGCTTCCCGCTCTTCGCCTGAACCGCCCGTCGCTTCGCAGCGACCGAGCCTGCTTGCGCCCGTCAACGTCCGTTCGCCATGCAGCTGGTCGTTTGCCGTCGACGGCATCCGCATGCCGCAAGTCCCGGGCGCCGGCGCCATGTCCGCGTCGTCGCGTTCCCTGTCATGTCATGTCATGTCATGACCCGGCCGGGGCTTTTCCATCGTCATCGAACAAGCAAACACCATGAAATTGCAACCTACTCTCATCGCCGCTGCCGTTCTGTCGGCGCTCGCTTCGCTTTCCTTTGCCCAAACCACCCAGCAAACCGGATCTACGGTCGTGATCACGGCCACCCCGTTCGGCGCCGGCGAGGGCGACCAGATCCTGACGCCGGCCCGCGTGCTGGCCGGCGAGGAACTTCGCAACAAGATCGGCGGCTCGCTCGGCGAGACGCTGTCCCAGGAACTCGGCGTCTCGGCCTCGGCCTTCGGCGCTGCCGCCTCGCGTCCGATCATTCGCGGCCTGGAAGGATCGCGCGTGAAGATGCTGCAGAACGGCATGGCGGTGTCGGACGTTTCCGGCTTGTCGAACGATCACGCGGTCGGGGCGGAGTCGTCCACGGCGCGCCAGATCGAGATCCTGCGCGGACCGGCCGCCCTGCTGTACGGCTCGGGCGCGATCGGCGGCCTGGTCAACGTCGTCAACGAGCGGATTCCGACCGAGCTCGCGCCCAAGCCGAGCGGCGAGATCGAGGCGCGCTACGGCACGGCCGATCGCGCCAAGGGCTTGTCGGTATCGACCGACGGCGCGCTCGGTTCGCTGGCCTTGCATGCCGACGGCAACATCCGCCGCAGCCAGGATTACAAGATTCCCGGCACGAGCGTGCTCGACGATCCGGCCGGGCCCGCCGGCCGCTTGCCGAACTCGTTCGCGCGCACCGAGACGGCCGGCTTCGGCGCTTCCTATGTCGGCGCATGGGGCCATGTCGGTGCCGCGGTCGGCATCTTGAACAATCGCTACGGCATTCCGACCGAGGAAGGTTCGCAGATCGATCTGGAGCAGACCCGCTACGATCTCGACTCCCTGGTCAGGAATCCGCTGGCCGGATTCGAGACCTTCAAGTTCAAGCTCGGCTATACCGATTACCGGCACAGCGAGCTCGACAGCGCCGGCATGCCGTTGACGAATTTCAGCAACCGCGCGCTGGAAAGCCGCTGGGAATTGGCGCACCGGCCGCTCGCCGGCTGGCGCGGAGTGTTCGGCATACAAACCGAGAACTCGCGCTTCGCGGCGCTGGCGGCGGACGGCAGCGGTCCGAGCACGGTGCCGAGGACGAAATCGACTTCGTCCGCCGCTTTCCTGGTGGAGGAACGCGAGTTCGGCGCCGTGCGCATGAATGCCGGCGCGCGTTTCGAATCCGTGAAGCGCAAACCGGAAGGCGGCGGCCATCGCTCGTTCGACCTGGTTTCCTATTCGGTCGGCGGCGCCTGGGCTTTCATGCCGGCGCACAGCGTCGGCCTCACCGCCTCGGTCGCGCAGCGTGCGCCGGTCATGGAGGAACTGTATTCCCAGGGGCCGCATGAAGCGACCGCGACCTTCGATATCGGCGACGCCGGCCTGCGCAAGGAAACCTCGCGCAATATCGAGCTGTCGTTCGGCAAGAACGCCGGCGCGGCGCGTTGGAAGGTCAACCTGTTCCAGAACAAAGTGAAGGACTTCGTGTACGGGAGGATGACGGGACAGACCTGCGACGACGAAGGCAATTGCAGCGCCGATCCCGACGGCGAGCTGCGCGAACGCGTCTTCACCCAGGCCGGAGCCACGATTCGCGGCGCGGAAGCCGAGATCAGCCACAACTGGCGCGGCGAGGGGCTGTCGCTGCGCGCATTCGCCGATACCTCGCGCGGCACCTTCGACGGCGGCGGCAATCTGCCCTTGCAGCCCACGACCCGCATCGGCGCCGAGGCCGGCTACAAGCAAGGCGCATGGCGGGCCGGCGCGTCGCTGGTGCATGCCTTGAAACAGGACCGTCTAGCCGATTTCGAGACGACCGAGACCGCGGCATACACCCAGCTCGACGCCAACCTGTCGTACACGCAGCGCTTCGGCACGCATCAGCTCACCTGGTTCGCGGTCGCCAAGAATCTGCTGAACGAAGACATCCGGCTGTCGACCTCGGTCTTGAAGGACACGGCGCCGCTGCAGGGGCGCAGCCTGGTCGTCGGCGTGCGCGCCAAGTTCTGACGCGACATGGGAACGCCGGCGATGGCGCAGTGCCATCGCCGGCATCGGCGGCGGGGAAGTTACAGCGCCCAGTCGTAGTGGATCGTGAGCGGCGCGTGATCGGAGAAGCGCTCGTCCTTGTAGATCGCGACTTCCTTTGCCTTTTCCGCGACGGCAGTGGTCGAGATGTGATAATCGATGCGCCAGCCGACGTTCTTGGCCCAGGCCTGGCCGCGATTGCTCCACCAGGTGTATTGCTCGGGACGCGTATCGACGCGGCGGAACACGTCGACCAGCCGCACCTCGTCGAACACGCGCGACAACCACGCGCGCTCTTCGGGCAGGAAGCCGGAATTCTTCTGGTTGCTTTTCCAGTTCTTCAGATCGATTTCCTTGTGCGCGATATTCCAGTCGCCGCAGATGATGACTTCGCGGCCGCTGGCGGAGAGTTCGGCCAGATGCGGCAGGAACACTTCCATGAAGCGGAATTTCGCCTGCTGCCTTTCCTCGCTCGACGAACCGGAGGGGCAATAGACGGAAATGATGGAAAGCTTGCCGAAATCGCAGCGCACATAGCGGCCCTCGGCATCGAACTCGGGACTGCCGAAGCCGGTGATGACCTGGTCCGGCTCGGTGCGGCAATAAAGGCCGACGCCCGAATAACCCTTCTTCTCCGCGTAGTGGAAATAACCGAGATAGCCGGCCGGATTGAGCAGTTCCGGCGTCATGTCGGCGGCTTGCGCCTTCAGTTCCTGGACGCAGACGGCGTCCGCCTTCTGCTTGGCCATCCATTCGAAAAAGCCTTTCTTGGAGGCGGAGCGGATACCGTTGAGGTTGGCGGAAATGATTTTCAACATGGCGGGCGGCGAGGATGACGATCAGGCCGGTAGGATAACCGATCCGCCCGCCGGCTGCCTGTTGCGGCACGGCGATAGGCCGCCGCCGGAGAACGTTTTACAATGCCGCTTAGCCTGTTCATCCTCATGTCATTTTCGCAAGCGGGACCATCTTGAGCACTTCACTTCGCCAGCAATTCATCGAATTCTCCGTTTCCGCCGGCGTGCTGCGCTTCGGCGACTTCGTCACTAAGGCCGGCCGCAATTCACCTTATTTCTTCAATGCCGGCCTGTTCAACGACGGCGCCAGCCTCGGCCGCCTGGCCGATTTCTATGCCCGGACGCTGTTCGATTCCGGCGTCGAGTTCGACATGCTGTTCGGACCCGCCTACAAGGGCATCACGCTCGCTTCCGCGACCGCCGTCGCGCTCGCCGCCCGCGGCCGCAACGTGCCGTTCGCCTATAACCGCAAGGAAGCCAAGGACCATGGCGAGGGCGGCACGATCGTCGGCGCGAAGCTGGAAGGCCGCGTCGTCATCATCGACGACGTGATCTCGGCCGGCACCTCGGTGCGCGAATCGGTCGACATGATCCGTGCCGCCGGCGCAACACCGTGCGCCGTGCTGATCGCGCTCGATCGCATGGAGCGTTCGGGTAAGGACGGCGCGCTGTCGCCGTTGTCGGCGGTGCAGGAGGTCGGCCGGAATTACGGCATGCCGGTGGTTTCGATTGCCAACCTGAACGATTTGTTCGACTATATTTCGACTGCGGGGGCCGACCCGCGACTGGCTCAGTACAAGGATGCCGTTGCCGCTTACCGCAGCAGATACGGCGTCGCGTGACGCAAAGCTCCCTCGGAGGGGGCATGTTTTCCGGAGGGCGAGATGAAATTTGCCGCAACAGCCGCCATATGTGCCGCCGCATTGCTGCCGGGGCTCTCGCAGGCGCAGATTTATATGTGCAAGGATGCGTCCGGCCGCACCATCACTTCCGACCGTCCGATACCGGAATGCGCCGACCGCTCCATCCGCGAATACGGCAAGAGCGGCACCTTCAAGCGCGACATTCCCCCGCCCCTGACGGCCGAGGAAAAGGAAAAGCAGAAGCAGGAAGAGGAAAGGAAGAAAGCCCAGGATGCGGCGGCGAAGGAACAGAAGCGCGCCGACAACGCGATCCTGGCGCGCTATCGCAGCGAAGCCGACATCGAAACCGCGCGCAAGCGCGCGCTGAGCAATGTCGAGGAACAGAAGAAGCGCGAAGCCGCGACGCTGGCCAACGCGGAAGCCCATTTGAAAAAGGTGCAGGCCGACATCGATGCGCGCAAGGCGAAACAGGAGAAGCCGCCGGGCGATCAGAACCGGACGCTCGACGATGCGCAACGCAGCGTCGACGACAGCAAGAAGCGGATGCAAGATCAGGATGCCGAGATCGCCGGCATCAATGCGAAATTCGATGCGACCCTCAAGCGCTTCCGGGAACTGAACACCGGCAACGCGGCGAAATAGTCCGGCGCCGCTCGAACCGCGCGCCGCTCAATCGGCGCGCGGTTCCGTGATCTTGAGGCCGAGATACGTGCCGCCGCTGATTCCCAGCAATGCCAGCAGGCTTTCGTCGAAGGTCGGCATCGCCAGCACCTGGTATACCTGGACTACGAAGATGATTCCCAGCACGAAAGTCCAGGCCGCGACCTGGAAGCGATGGAAGCTCACGCCGCCGGCGTCGCTCAGGATGTCGATCCACCAATAGCTTGAGGTCGGCGGCGGCGCCGCCGCCGGAGCCGCCACGGGTGCCGCGCCGGGTGCCGCCGCCGGCGCTCCGGGCGGCCGCGACCTGCCGGCGTCGATGGTGGCGGAACCGATGGCGGTGGCGGCGCTGATCCCGAGCAAACCGAGCACGGTGCCGGTGATGGTCGTACCGTAGTCGCCGGTGATCAGGCCGATGAAAAGATACGATGCCAGCACCAGGAAGAACCACCATGCCGCCTGCACTCGCGCCAGGCTGTACGGCTTGCGCCGGCCGGCGCCCGGCTCCCTCCCGCTGTCGCGCAATAGATCGCTCTTGACCGCCAGGGCAAGAAAACAGGCCACCAGAAGACTGAAGATCAGCGTCCAGGCGATGAACCATCCGCGCGGAATCACGTCCAGCTGGATCGATGCCTTCGATTCGACCGGCCATTCGTCTTCGAGGCCGACGCTGACCGGGGTTGGGCGCGGGTCCCAGCGCGGACGTCCGAGCAGATGGGTCCAGGTCTCGCGCGACTGCTCGGTGCGTTGCAGGGGAAAGATCAGGAACGGTTTGCTCGGATCGGTCGGCGGGAACGGCGTGACGTCGGTGACCGGCCTGCCGTCGAGGAAAAGCACGATCTTCTTCCGGGGCGATCCGCATTGGGCGCGCGCCAACAAGCGCGGCAGATTGCGAATCTCGAGACTGAGTTCGTTGCGCAGATGAACGCGCGGCACCGCCGCGGGGTCTCCTCTCGTGAATACCCGGACCACCTCGACCGTGCCGTACTCCTCCGGCGTCGGGCAGGCTGGCGCAGTCTGCGCCCAAGCCGATTGCAAGCATGCAAACAGCAACACCAGGACGAGCGTCAGGCGACGATATGCGACAGCCAGGTTGTGCGCAATGACCTTGTTCATGGGCGGTTTCTTTCCGCAAGGAAGACCAGCATGAACCGACAGCGGCAGTATTCATATTTATCCTTGCTGCCGTGGGGGCTTTGACGGCGCGCAATCGCGCTGCATTCGGGAGCATAGGGAAAAAAAGGCGGATCGTCGTCCGCCTTCTTTTGATGAGGGAAGAACCCGAATGATCGAGTACCGCCGTTCGCGTCAACCGGCCAGTTTCTTCTTCAGCAACTCGTTCAACTGCGCCGGATTGGCCTTGCCCTTGGTCGCTTTCATCGCCTGGCCGATCAATGCGTTGAACGCCTTTTCCTTGCCGGCGCGGAATTCCTCGACCGACTTGGCATTGGCGGCCAGCACTTCATCGATGATCTTCTCGAGCGCGCCGGCGTCGGAAATCTGCTTCAAGCCCTTCGACTCGATGATGTCGTCGGCCAGCGCCGGTTGGTCGGATTTCGCTTCCCACATCGCGCCGAACACTTCCTTGGCGATCTTGTTGGAGATCGTGCCGTCGGCGATCCGCTGCAGGAGCAGCGCCAGTTGGGCGGCGGAGACCGGCGCGGCGGCGATGTCGACGCCTTCGCGGTTGAGCGTGGACGAGACGTCGCCCATCATCCAGTTGGCGGCCGGCTTGGCCTGTTCGCGGCCGGCGGCGGCGACCACCGCCTCGAAGTAGGCGGCCATCGCCTTCGACTGCGTCAGCACCGTCGCGTCGTATTCCGGCAAGCCGTAATCGCGCACGAAACGCTCGCGCATCGCCCCCGGCAATTCCGGCAGCTGCGCCTTGACGCGTTCGATCCAGTCGTCGGCGATCACCAGCGGCGGCAGGTCGGGGTCGGGGAAATAGCGGTAATCGTGCGCCTCTTCCTTGCTGCGCATCTCGCGCGTTTCCTTGCGGTCCGGATCGTACAGGCGGGTCGCCTGCACCACCTTGCCGCCGTCCTCGATCAATTCGATCTGGCGCCGCACTTCGTAGTTGATCGCCTCTTCCAAAAACTTAAACGAGTTCAGGTTCTTGATCTCGCAACGGGTGCCGTACTCCTTCTGGCCGACCGGGCGCACCGAGACGTTGGCGTCGCAGCGGAACGAGCCTTCCTGCATGTTGCCGTCGCAGATGCCGAGCCAGACCACGAGCGAGTGCAGCGCCTTGGCGTAGGCGACCGCCTCGGCGGCGCTGCGCATGTCGGGTTCCGTCACAATCTCGAGCAGCGGCGTGCCGGCGCGGTTGAGATCGATGCCGCTCATGCCGTGGTAATCCTCGTGCAGCGACTTGCCGGCGTCTTCCTCGAGATGGGCGCGCGTCAGGTTCACCGTCTTCAGCTCGGCCTTGCCGTCTTTCTCGACGACGAAGGAGAGCGAGCCGCCCTGCACCACCGGAATCTCGTATTGGCTGATCTGGTAACCCTTGGGCAGGTCGGGATAGAAATAATTCTTGCGCGCGAAAATAGACTGCGGCGCGATCTTCGCGCCGACCGCGAGGCCGAACTGGATCGCGCGCTCCACGGCGCCCTTGTTCATGGCCGGCAGCACGCCCGGCAAGGCCAGGTCGACCGGGCAGGCCTGCGTGTTCGGTTCGGCGCCGAAGCGCGTCGCCGCGCCGCTGAAGATCTTCGATTGGGTCGTGAGTTGCACGTGCGTCTCAAAACCGATGACTACTTCCCATTGCATAAATCGCCTCTTGTTATGGAATGTCGAGAACCGAGCGGCGCGCGGCCAAGCCCTATTCCCGATGATTCAATCTTCGTACTTGCAAGCGCCGGTCTTCAGGTTGACCGAGAGCTCGGAAAAATTCCGGCGCGACCCGCACAGCGCCGGACAGCTCGGCTTGATGCGCAGCGCATCGCCGTCGCGCAGCAGCCGTATCGTGCAGTTCGCGCCGGTCATGAAATCGTAGCCGCGGTGCGCGCGCGCCTTGGCGGCGTTCAGCAGGTTGATGCGCCAGCCGGATTTCTGACCGTCGCCGATCACTTCGGCCCACAAGCCGTCGTCCTCATCGACGCTGCAATCGAAGCCGTGGGTGCTGCGAAACAGCGAGGATTCCCAGCGGAACCCGTCGATGCGACTGCCGTTCAGGCGGATTTCGCCGTTATCCGCGTACATCACGCGCTCGCCGCCGTCGTCGCCCGGCGCGCTGCAGGAGAACTTCACATCGAGCTGCTGCGCGGAAGCGGCCTGGATCGAACCCAGGCCGCCCAACAGCAGCAACGGTGCGACGTGGCGAAGCGCTTTCATCGTCCTTATCCGCTTACGCGCCTTCCGGCGTGCGACGATGCCAATCGGTCGCCTGCTGGAAACGGTGGGCGACGTTCAAGAGCTTCGCTTCGCAGAAGTAATTGCCGATGATCTGCAGGCCGACCGGACGCTTGCCGTTCTTCTCGCCCTGGCCGAAGCCGCAAGGGATCGACATGCCGGGCAGGCCGGCCAGGCTGGTCGACAGCGTGAAGATGTCGGCCAGGTAGTTGGCCAGCGGATCGTCGGCCTTGGCTCCGATGTCCCAGGCCACCGTCGGCGCCACCGGTCCCATGATGACGTCGCATTGCTGGAAGGCGCGCTGGAAGTCGTCGGCGATCAGACGGCGGATCTTCTGCGCCTGCAGGTAGTAGGCGTCGTAATAGCCGTGCGACAGCACATAGGTGCCGACCAGGATGCGACGCTTGACTTCGTCGCCGAAGCCCTCGGCGCGCGTCTTGCGGTACATGTCGGCCAGATCCTTGTATTCCTTGGCGCGATGGCCGTAGCGCACGCCGTCGAAGCGCGACAGGTTGGACGAGGCTTCGGCCGGCGCGATGATGTAGTAGACAGGGATCGACAGCTCGGTCTTCGGCAGCGAGATGTCGACCAGCGTGGCGCCGAGCTTTTCGTACTCCCGCAACGCGGCGCGTATGGCTTGTTCGACGTCGGGCGCGAGGCCGGCGCCGAAGTATTCGCGCGGTATTCCGATCTTCAGGCCTTGCAGGCTCTGGCCCAAGTCGCGCGTGAAATCCTCGGCCGGGCGCTCGATGCAGGTCGAATCGCGCTCGTCGAAGCCGGCCATGGCGTTGAGCAGCAGGCCGCAGTCTTCCGCGGTCTGCGCCATCGGGCCGGCCTGGTCGAGCGAGGAGGCAAAAGCGATCATGCCGAAGCGGGAGGCGCGGCCGTAGGTCGGCTTGATGCCGGTGATGCCGCACAGCGACGCCGGTTGGCGGATCGAGCCGCCGGTGTCGGTCGCGGTCGCGGCCGGCGCCAGGCGCGCCGCGATGGCGGCGGCGGAACCGCCGGACGAGCCGCCCGGGATCGCGTTCTTGTCCCACGGGTTCTTCACCGGTCCGAAGGCCGAGTTCTCGTTCGAGGAACCCATGGCGAATTCGTCGCAATTCAATTTGCCGAGCGTGACCATGCCAGCGCGATTGAGCCGTTCGACGACGGTCGCATCGAAGGGGCTGACGTAGCCCGCGAGCATCTTCGAGCCGGCGGTCGAGCGCCAGCCGCGCGTGACGAAAATATCCTTGTGCGCGATCGGCACGCCGGTCAGCGGCGTGGTGTCGTTACTGGCGATGCGCTGGTCGGCTGCCTTCGCCTGCTGCATTGTCAGGTCGGCATCGACATGCAGGAAGGCATTGAGATCGCTGTGCGCGATACGCGCCAGATAGCTTTGCGCCAATTCGGTCGCGGAGATTTGCTTGGCGTGCAAGAGCGCCGACAGTTCTTTGATGGTCTTGGTATGCATGGGTCGTGGTGGCATTCGGTGGCGTGCGGCAATGCTTGCCGTGCGTATCGTGCGTATATGGGGCGACGATTACTCGATCACCTTGGGCACGAGGTACAGGCCGTCCTGCGTGGCCGGGGCGACGCGCTGGTAATCGTCGCGCCGGTCCGGCTCCGTCACGGCATCTTCGCGCAGGCGCAAGGCCAGGTCGGATTGGATCGCGGCGATCGGGTGATTGAGAGGTTCGACGCCGGCGGTATCGACGGCGTTCATCTGTTCGACGATCGCGAAAAAGTCGTTGAGCTTGGCGAGCGTGCTTTCGGCCTGGCCTTCGGTGATGTCGAGTTGCGCAAGCTGCGCCAGGCGTTTGACGTCGGAGAGGTTGAGTGACATGGTCGGGTCGTGTGGCTGGTGTTTTTAAAAGCGCAACGGTGTGCGCCGGGGCCGATGAAACCTTGGCAAAACGCCGCGATCAGGCGGGATTCGCCGTGTATTTTTGGGGTTTCCGGCTACAAATTTCGGATAAATTATAAGGTAGAATGTCGGGCTAATGCGTTATAGCCAGCGCTCGTAAATCCGACCTGACTGGCTATCGTCGGCTGCCTCGTGCGAGCAGCCGCGGCGAAAAGAATGAACGAGTTGCGGGACGGGCGGCCATCTTTGCTTGGCGCTGTCCCTCAATTTTTATGGTGACCTAGCAGAAAAGAATTTTATGTTTGGATTTCTACGCAGTTATTTCTCCAACGACCTGGCGATCGACCTGGGCACCGCGAACACGCTGATCTACGTGCGCGGCCTGGGCATCGTGCTCGATGAGCCGTCCGTCGTGGCGATCCGCCAGCAAGGCGGCCCGAACGGCAAGAAGACGATCCAGGCGGTCGGCAAGGAAGCCAAACAGATGCTCGGCAAGGTGCCCGGCAACATCGAGGCGATCCGCCCGATGAAGGACGGCGTGATCGCCGATTTCACCGTCACCGAGCAGATGCTCAAGCAATTCATCCGCATGGTGCACGACTCCAAGCTGTTCAAGCCGAGCCCGCGCATCATCATCTGCGTGCCCTGCGGCTCGACCCAGGTCGAACGCCGCGCGATCCGCGAATCGGCGCTCGGCGCCGGCGCCTCCCAGGTCTACCTGATCGAGGAGCCGATGGCGGCGGCGATCGGCGCCGGCCTGCCGGTGTCGGAAGCGACCGGCTCGATGGTGGTCGACATCGGCGGCGGCACCACGGAAGTCGGCATCATCTCGCTCGGCGGCATGGTCTACAAGGGCTCGGTGCGCGTCGGCGGCGACAAGTTCGACGAAGCCATCGTCAACTACATCCGCCGCAATTACGGCATGCTGATCGGCGAGCAGACGGCCGAAGCGATCAAGAAGGAAATCGGTTCCGCCTTCCCGGGTTCCGAGGTCAAGGAAATGGAAGTCAAGGGCCGCAACCTGTCCGAAGGCATTCCGCGTTCGTTCACGATCTCGTCCAACGAGATCCTCGAAGCGTTGACCGACCCGCTCAACAACATCGTCTCGGCCGTCAAGAACGCGCTCGAGCAGACGCCGCCGGAGCTCGGCGCCGACATCGCCGAAAAAGGCATGATGCTGACCGGCGGCGGCGCGCTGCTGCGCGATCTCGACCGCCTGCTGATGGAAGAGACCGGCCTGCCTGTCATCGTCGCCGAAGATCCGCTGACCTGCGTGGTGCGCGGCTCCGGCATGGCGCTCGAACGCATGGACAAGCTCGGCTCCATCTTCTCCTACGAATAATCGAAACATGCCCGCAGGGCAGCAGCCATATCTGACGGTCATCCTCGCCGGTGCGCGGATGGCCGTTGTTCATCGGGAAGCCAGGTAACGTCTCGGCAATGGAATACAGCCCGCCGCCACTCTTCAAGCAAGGCGCATCGGCGCGCGCCAAGGTGACGCTGTTCGCGCTGATCTCGATCGGCCTGTTGTTCGCCGATTCGCGCCTGCATGCGCTCACGGTGGTGCGCCAGGCGGTCGGCACCGCACTGTATCCGTTGCAGGTCATGGCGCTGTGGCCGCGCGACGCGGCTTACGCGGTCGGCGACTATTTCGTCTCCCTGACGGCGCTCGAACGCGAGAACAAGAAGCTCAGGGAGCAGCAGATCGCCAACGGCCAAACCCTACAGCAGGCGCAGCAGTTGCGTTCGGAGAACGCCCAGTTGCGCCGCCTGCTCGGTGCCAGCGAGCAGTTGCCGGTCCGGTCGTTGATGAGCGAAATCCTGTACGACGCCCGCGATGCGTTCACGCGCAAGATCGTGCTCAATCGCGGCACCCGGCACGGCGTCGCCCCGGGTCAGCCGGTCATCGACGACATCGGTGTGATCGGGCAGGTGACGCGGGTGTTTCCGTTTTCCTCCGAAGTCACCCTGCTGACCGACAAGGACCAGGCGATACCGGTCCAGGTGGTGCGCAGCGGCTTGCGCAGCGTCGCCTACGGGCGCGGCCAGTCTGGCGTGCTCGACCTGCGCTTCATGCCGGTCAATGCCGATATCCAGAAGGACGACATACTCGTGACCTCCGGCATCGACGGCGTCTATCCGCCCGGCTTGTCGGTCGCGAAAGTCGTTCAGGTGGAGCATAAGTCGAGCGACGCCTTCGCGCGCGTGCTGTGCCAGCCCATGGCCGGCATCGATCGCAATCGCCAGTTGCTGATCCTGCTGGTCGATACGGCGATGCTTCCGCGTCCGTCTCCGGAGGAATACCTGGACAAGGGCCGGTCGGGCAAGAAGCGCGCACCCGACGCCGCCAAGGAGGCGGCGCCCGCCCAGCCGGTCGCCCCGGTCCCGGCCGCACCTGCGCAGACCATGCCGAAGGAGGCCGCGAAGGAGGCTCCGAAACCGGCCGCCGACGCGGCGATCTTGCCGAAAGACGTCAGCAAGGCAACGCAGCCGGAAGCGCGGAAAGAAACGACTCCTGTTCCGGCCGCTCCGGCGGCTCAGGCCGCCCCAGCCACCCCGGCACCGGCGAAGCCGGCAGCGCCAACGAAGATGCCGACGCCATGAACCAGCCGCACTACATCCTGTTGCCGGTCAATCCGGTCTTTATCGTCTTCAGCCTGATGGCCGCCTTCGTGCTGAATCTGCTGCCTTGGGGGCAGTGGGTCGGCGTTCCGGATTTCGTCGCGCTGGCCCTGGTGTTCTGGAGCATCCACCAGCCGCGCAAGGTCGGCATCGGAATTGCCTTCCTGATGGGCTTGCTGATGGACGTGCACGACGCCTCGCTGCTCGGGCAGAATGCGCTGGCCTATACGCTGCTCTCGTATTTCGCCATCATGATCCATCGTCGCGTACTGTGGTTTCCGCTCGTGACGCAAGCCCTGCACGTGCTGCCGTTGCTGCTGCTGGCGCAAGTGGTGCAGTTGACTGTGCGATTGGTGGTGTCGGGCCGTTTTCCGGGCTGGTTCCATTTTGCCGAAAGCCTTGTTGCCGCCCTGCTGTGGCCTATCGCCACGATGATCCTGCTGGCGCCGCAGCGCCGTGCGATCGACCGGGACGAGACCAGGCCCATCTGAGGATAAGGCGGCGCGGCCGAGGTTACGCATTTGACAGCGAAGGCCATGGACGGAATGCGCGCAAACGCGCATTCTGCGCCGTTCGAGAGTATCGCCACGACGCAAGTATCGAATGACTGAATTCAAGAATACCGAACGCGAACTGCATTATTTCCGCCTGCGGCTGTCGGCGGCGGGCGTGTTCGTGTTCATCTGTTTCGGCCTGCTGTTGGCGCGCTTCCTGTGGCTGCAGGTGATCAAGCACAAGGACTACGCCTCGATGGCCGAGGAAAACCGCATCTCGGTGGTGCCGGTCGTGCCGAATCGCGGATTGATCATCGACCGCAACGGCGTCGTCCTGGCGCGCAACTTCTCCGCCTACACTCTGGAGATCACACCCTCGAAGATCCGCGGCGATCTCGATTCGCTGATCGACGAGCTGGCGACGCTGGTCGACATCCAGCCCAGGGACCGCAAGCGTTTTCGCAAGCTGCTCGAGGAATCGAAGAACTTCGAAAGCACGCCGATCCGCACCCGCCTGACCGACGAGGAGGTCGCGCGCTTCACCGCGCAGCGTTTCCGCTTCCCCGGCGTCGAAATCCAGGCCCGCCTGTTCCGCCAGTATCCGCTGGGCGAAACCGCGTCGCATGTGATCGGATACATCGGCCGCATCAATCAGCGGGAAGAGAAGATCATCGAGGAATCGGAGGACGCCGCCAACTACGCCGGCACGGAATACATCGGCAAGGAAGGCGTCGAGAAGAGCTACGAAAAATACCTGCACGGCACGACCGGTTACGAGGAAGTGGAAGTGTCGGCCGGCGGCCGCGCCGTGCGCACCTTGTCGCGCACCCCGGCGACCCCGGGCCACAACCTGATCCTGTCGATCGATATCGAATTGCAGAAGATCGTCGAGGAAGCGTTCGGCGACCGGCGCGGCGCTTTCGTCGCGATCGAGCCGGCGACCGGCGACGTGCTGGCCTACGTATCGAAGCCGACCTTCGATCCCAACCTGTTCGTGGAAGGCATTGATTCGCAGAGCTGGGATCAATTGAACAATTCGCCCAATCGCCCGCTCCTGAACCGGCCGATTTCGGGCGCCTATCCGCCCGGATCGACCTATAAGCCTTACATGGCGCTGGCCGGACTGGAGCTCGGCAAGCGCACGCCGTCGGCGGCGATTTCCGATCCCGGGTATTTTTTCTTCGGCAATCATCGCTTCAACGACGACAAGCCGGGCGGGCACGGCAGGGTCGATCTGCACCGCTCGGTCGTGGTCTCTTGCGACACGTATTACTACTATCTCGCCAACGATCTCGGCGTCGACGCGATGCATGATTTCATGAAGCCGTTCGGCTTCGGCCAGATCACGGGCATCGATCTCGAGCACGAAAAGACCGGCCTGCTGCCGTCGACGGCATGGAAGCGCAAGGCCTACCGCAAGCCGGAGCAGAAGAAATGGTACGCCGGCGAGACGATCTCTCTCGGCATCGGGCAGGGCTACAACTCGTTTACGCCGATGCAGATGGCGCATGCGATGGCAACCCTGGCCAATGACGGCGTCGTGATGAAGCCGCACCTGGTCAAGATCATCGAGCACGGCGTCACCAAGGAGCGCAAGCTGACGGTGCCGAAGGAAAGCTACCGCATTCCGTTGAAGCAGGAGAACATCGACATCGTCAAGAATGCGATGGTCGGCGTCAACCGCGAGCCGGGCGGCACCGGCGTGCAGGTGTTCGCCGGCGCCGAATACGTCGCCGGCGGCAAAACCGGCACGGCCCAGGTGGTCGCGCTCAAGAAGAACGAGAAAGGGCGTTCCGTGTACGACGCCAAGTCGATGGACGAATTCCATCGTGATCACTCGCTGTACATTGCTTTCGCGCCGGCCGACAAACCGAAGATCGCGCTGGCCTTGATCGTCGAGAATGGCGGCTTCGGTTCCGCGGCCGCCGCGCCGATCGCGCGCAAGGCGCTCGATTATTACCTGCTCGGCAAGCGGCCGGTCGACAAGAGCGTGCCGCCAGGGGCGCAGCCGGCGGCCCCCCCGAAGGCGGCGCAGGAAGCAGCCGGCGGGCCGCGGTCCGGCGCGGAAACCAGAGGAAATCCCCACTGACATGCACTATACCGAGCGACAACCGCTGTGGCCGCGCATCAAGCCGCACCTGCTGGTCTTCGACGGCACGCTGACCCTCATCATCCTGTTGATCCTGGCGGTCAGCGCGATCACGGTGTATTCGGCGTCCTACGATTTCCCCGGGCGGTTCGAAGGCCATTTCCGCAATATCCTGGTTGCCTTCGCCATCATGTGGGTGGCGGCCAACGTCTCGCCGCAGACGATGATGCGCCTGGCCGTGCCGGTCTATACGATCGGCCTCGGGCTGTTGATTGCGGTGGCGTTGTTCGGGGTGATCAAGGGCGGCTCGCGCCGCTGGATCAATGTCGGCGTCCAGATCCAACCGTCCGAGATCATGAAGATCGCGGCGCCGCTGATGCTGGCCTGGTTCTTCCAGAAGCGCGAAGGCATGATCCGTTGGACCGAATTCGTGGTCGCCGCCATCCTGCTGCTGGTGCCGGTGACGCTGATCGCCAAGCAGCCCGATCTCGGCACCGCCTTGCTGGTGACCGCCGCCGGCTTTTATGTGATCTTCCTGGCCGGCCTGTCGTGGAAGGTGATGCTCGGCTTGCTCGTCGCCGGACTGGCCAGCCTGCCGTTCGCCTGGACCATGCTGCACGATTACCAGCGCCAGCGCGTGCTGACGCTGCTCGATCCGACCGCCGATCCGCTCGGCAAGGGCTTCCATATCATCCAGTCGACCATCGCCATCGGCTCCGGCGGCCTCACCGGCAAGGGCTGGATGAAAGGTACGCAATCGCATCTGGAATTTATCCCCGAGCGCACCACCGATTTCATCTTCGCCGTCTATTCGGAAGAATTCGGCTTGATCGGCAATATCGTGTTGCTGGTGCTTTACCTGCTGCTGATCGCGCGCGGCCTCATCATCGCGGCCAATGCGCCGACATTGTTCGCGCGTCTCTTGGCCGGAACGATCACGCTCAGCTTCTTCACCTATGCCTTCGTCAACATGGGCATGGTCAGCGGCATCCTGCCGGTGGTGGGCGTGCCGCTGCCCTTCATGAGCTACGGCGGCACGGCGTTCGCGACGCTCGGCCTGGGTATCGGCATCCTGATGAGCATCCAGCGCCACCGCAAGCTGGTCCAGAGTTGACCTTGTAACAACGGCTAACAAGCGTCCACAATCCTGCGCTCTTGAGATATGCTTGCCGGCAGTTTGCAAGTTTCCAGGAGTGTCCATGCGACTGCGCATGTATTGGCCAGGGTGCCTGCTGGCCGCCGTGCTGGCAGGCTGCGGCACCGTCGGTACGGTAATCAAGACGCCGCCTCCCGCATCCGTTCAGCCGGCTCCGCCCGCGTCTCCCGCGACGGCTGCAAAAAGTCCGATCAGCGATCTTCCCGTCCTGCCGCCCGCCGGCTCCGGCCGCGGCGGCTATTACCAGGACGACGGCCCCGGCGACAATCCGCCCGCGGGCCTGATGGAAGTGCCCGACGCCGTACCGAAGATCGAGCCTTATCTGCCGCGCGCCAGCCGGCCCTACACCGTGTTCGGCAAGACCTACACGCCGATCACCGATGACCGGCCGTTCAAGCAACGCGGGGTCGGCAGCTGGTACGGCAAGAAGTTTCACGGGCAGAAAACATCGTCCGGCGAGTTGTACGACATGTACAAGATGACGGCGGCTCATCCGACGCTGCCGCTCCCTTCCTATGCGCGCGTGACGAATCTGAACAACGGCAAGCAGATCGTGGTGCGCGTCAACGACCGCGGCCCCTTTCATTCCGGCCGCATCATCGATCTGTCATATACGGCGGCATTGAAGCTCGGCTATCTCGGTCGCGGCAGCGGCCAGTTGGAGGTCGAGCGGATCTTGCCCGACGAGATCGAACGCATCGCGAGCCGCAAGAACGTGAAGCAGGATGAGCAACCGCTGTCGGCAAGGAGCAATACGCCGTCAGCCCAAAATGCGCCGTCAATCCAACATGCGCCGGCGCCGCTGCTGACGATCGACGATGCGATTGCACGCGGAGAGCAATCCGCGCCAGCTGCGGCCGAGGCGCTTGCGGTAGAAGCGCCGGTAGCGCTGACAATGACGCCGTCGCTGTCGATCGAGACGCCGGTGGTGCCGGCCCGCTCCGAGGCGGCGGCTCCGGCACAGGCGCCGGTTGCGGGCGGATTCTATTTGCAGCTCGGCGCGTTTTCGCAGGCGTCGAACGCGCAAGCGGTGCGCGGCCAGCTGCAGCGGAAATGGGCGTCCGACCTGCCGCCGATCGAAGTCGTTGAGAACGGCTTGCTTTATCGCCTCTACAGCGGGCCGTTCGCGACCCGCGCCGACGCAGCGTCGGCGGCGCAACAGTTGCTGGATGCGGGAATCCCGAAGCCGCTGATCGTGCAGCGCTGAGGTCGCCGGCGCGCGCCCGCGACGGCGTCGTACCGTGCTGGAGCGACGGCCTCTCTCTCGCCGCCGGCGAGCGCGGCTGGTCTTGCGCGGCACGCGATCGATGTTCGGTGCGAGGGCCGATTGTCCGGTGGCGCTGCACTCGTCGGCACGGCCGCGACAGCTCCCGGAATAGAAGCAGGCGACCAGCGCCAGCGCGAAAACCAGGCAGCTCCCTACGGCGGCATGCAAGCGCGCCAGTCGTGCCGGAAGAAGCGTTGCCGGCCGCAGCGTGCCGCGTCCGGCAACGGCTTGTGCGCGGAACAAGAGAGGAATGTGCATATGACCGATGCCCGAGGTGGTATTGAACGACTGACAATGTCGTTGCATTATCCATTCGGAAAGGCCGCAAGGAATCCCATGCTTATGGGAATTTTCAGACTATTAGTTTTACGCTTTTTTTCTTAATAATGGTTGAAGAGATGCACGTTTTGCGCATGCTCGTCCCGGCCTAGAGGCCGTTATGAACTCAAACAGCCTCTAGTGTTAGCGTGAACGGATCAGGATGCGTCCCGCTCCTGCTTCATGCGCAATGCCCGGTCGTAGAGCGCATTCTTCTTTTGTCCCGTGATTTGCGCCGCCAGCGCCGCGGCTTGCTTGACCGGGCATTCGGCCAACAGGATCGCGAGGATGCGTTCGGCTTCGGCATCGTCCGCGTCGGCGGCGGCCGGCGCGCCTTCGATCAGCAGGACGTATTCGCCTTTCTCGCGGTGCGCATCGGCCGCGATCCAGGCCGGCGCCTCCGCCAGCGCGCAGCGGTGGATCTCCTCGAACAGCTTGGTCAATTCGCGCGCGAACACGATGCGGCGCTGCGGGCCGAACGCGGCGAGCAAGGCATCGACGGTCTCGACGATACGATGCGGCGCCTCATACAACACGAGGGTGGCGGTCACATGCGCCAGCGCGGCGAGCGCGGCCTGGCGCTGCTTGGCCTTGGCGGGCAGGAATCCGGCGAAATGAAAGCGATCGTTGACCAGGCCGCCGACCGACAAGGCGCCGATCGCCGCCGACGCGCCCGGCACCGGCGCGACGCGGATGCCCGCCGCGCGCACGGCGTCGACGATGCGCGCGCCAGGGTCCGAGACGGCCGGCGTGCCGGCGTCGGACACGAGCGCGATCCGCTCGCCCTTGGCGAGACGGCCGATCAGTTTGCCGGCCGCTTCGCGCTCGTTGTGCTCATGGGCGGCGATCAGTGTCTTGGACAAGCCGTAGCGCGCCAGCAATTGCGCGGTATTGCGCGTGTCTTCGCAGGCGACGGCATCGGCGATGGTCAGCAGGTGCAAGGCGCGCAGCGTGATGTCGCCGATGTTTCCGATCGGCGTGGCCACCACATATAATGTCGACGCTGGATAGAGCTGCCGCGACACTTCCTGCATAAGCGAATTGGCAAGGCTGGCGGCAGGTGCGGCGGAATCGGACGGAGTCATCGGCGGGTGTGAATGAGAGGCGGCGAATGAGCGGCAGGTTGACGACGGCGTGGATGCTGGCGATCGCATTATGCGGACTATGCCCGGCATTGTGCCCTCCAGTGTATGCAAATACAACCGGCGGCGGCGCGCCGGCGCTGCGTGTGGCGCAGAACGATCTCGCCCTGCCGCCCGCGCCGGCATCGAATGCGGCGGTGCCCGAGCCGGTGCCCGCCAGGCCCATGCCGCAGGAGTCGACGCGCTCGGCCGCCGCTTCCCCTCTCGTACGCATCGCCTTGCTGCTTCCCTTGCGCTCGCCCACGCTCGGCGCCGCGGCGCAAGCGGTGCGCGCCGGTTTCGCCGCCGCTCACGAGCGCGAGACGCAAGGTGTTGCCGTCAACGTCATCGAGACCGACGGTTCGCCGCAGGATACGGTGGAGCGCTATCTCGAGGCGAGCGCCGGCAACGACATCGTGGTCGGCCCGTTGGCGCGCAGCGAATTGACCGCCGTCGCGCAAGCCGGCGCCGTGCGCAAGCCGACCATCGCGCTCGCGCAGCCCGAACCGGCCGCGAACGGCGAGACGACCTTGCCGCGCAATCTGCTGGCCATCGGTTTGTCGATCGAGGACGAAGCGCGCCAGGTGGCGCGGACGATCGCCGCCGACAAGATGGCGCAAAAGGCGCTGGTGGTATCGACCGGCGTCGCCTGGCAGCGCCGCGCCGCCAAGGCCTTCGCGGCGCAATGGCGCACGCTCGGCCTCGATGTGCAGAACTTCGAACTGGCGGTGGCCGAGGGATTTCCGACGCCGGAGAGCCTATTGCAACTGAAAAAGAAGATACAGGACGACGCGCCGCAAGCGCTGTTCGTCGCGCTCGACGCCAATCTCGCCGCGCAGGTCCGGCTGGCGATCGGCGGCGAGCTGCCGGTCTACGGCACCTCGCAATTGAACCCGCTCGGATTGGCCGACTGGTCGCTCGCGAGCGGCATGCCGGACCTGAACGGCACGCATCTGCTTGATATTCCCTGGCAATTGCAAGCCGATCATCCGGCCGTCATGACCTACCCGCGCCCGGTTGTCGCTTCCGACCAGCGGCGCAGCGCCGATCTCGAACGCCTGTACGCGCTCGGCATCGACGCCTATCGGATCGCGCGCGAGCTGTCCGCCAACAATCGGCGTTTCGAGCTCGACGGCGTAACCGGCAAGCTGTTCATCAGCTTCCTCGACGGCGCCGGCCGTTTCGAGCGCCAGGCGCAGGCGGCGGTCTACCAGGACGGCAAGGTCACGCCGCTGGCGCAGCCATGACGATACGGTGATGCGTTTGTTCGGCAAACCGGGCCGTCCGCGTACCGCGCAGCAAGCCAGCGGCGAGGCCGGGGAAGAGCGGGCGCTGGCCTATCTGCAAGAGCAGGGTTTGCTGCCGGTCGAGCGCAATTTCCGTTGCAAGGCGGGCGAGATCGATCTCATCATGCGGGAAGGCGACACGCTCGTGTTCGTCGAAGTCAGGAAGCGCGCCGATGCGCGCCACGGCGGCGCCGCGGCCAGCATCACCCCAGCCAAGCAGATGAAGCTGTTGCGCGCGGCCCAATTCTACCTGTTGCGTTTTCGGATGCCGCCGGCTTGCCGCTTCGACGTCGTCGCGATCGACGGCGACGACCTGGACTGGATCAGGAATGCGATCACCGCCTAGTGGTTCGACAGGTCCCGATTTGCCGTTTATGCCGCGGCGATCGTCTTCCAGCGCCCGGCGGACACTGGCCCAAACACTTCGTAACAAACCACGCATTGCAGCTGCACTATAATGGCCCCCACTATGGATAAACAGCACATCATCGCGCACTTCGAAGAAAGCGCGGAACTCAAGAGCAAGGCCGCCGCCCTCCTGGCGCAGCCGATTTCGGAGGCCGTGGAGCTGATGTTTACGGCTTTGTCCAATGGGAACAAGATACTGGCATGCGGCAACGGCGGTTCGGCCGCCGATTGCCAGCATTTCGCGGCCGAGCTGGTGGGCCGTTTCGAGCGCGAGCGCCTGCCCTTGCCCGCGATCGCGCTGACGACCGATACCTCGATCCTGACGGCGGTCGGCAACGATTACAGCTTCAACGATATTTTCTCGAAGCAGGTCCAAGCCTTCGGCCAGCCCGGCGACGTGCTCCTCGCGATCTCGACCTCCGGCAATTCCGGCAACGTGCTGGCGGCCGTGGAAGCGGCGCTCGAGCGCGACGTGCGGGTAGTGGCCCTGACCGGCAAGGGCGGCGGCAAGATCGGCGAAGTCCTGACCGACGCCGACGTTCACATCTGCGTGCCGCACGACCGTACGGCGCGCATCCAGGAAGTCCATCTGTTGACGATTCATTGTCTGTGCGACGGCATCGACGTCGCGTTGTTCGGAGGAGAAGCGCATGAATGAAATCCGCCCCAGGCGCCTGCTGGCGGCCGTCGCGATCTGCGGCATGACGGCGATCGGCTTGCAAGGCTGCGTCGAAATGGCGGTCGGCACCGCCGTCGTCGGCACGCTGGCCGCGACCGACCGCCGCACCTTCGGCGCCCAGACCGAGGATAAGGCGATCGTGCTCAAGGGCGAGGCGCGCGCGGCGAAAGTGGCGGGCAACGCCGGCCATGTCAACGTCGCCAGCTTCAACCGCAAGGTCTTGCTGACCGGCGAAGTCAGGGATGAGGCGATGAAGCAGGAAGTCGAGCGCGAAGTGGGCGCCATCGACGGCGTGCAAGCGGTCGTCAACGACCTCGAGATCGGCGGCGTCACGAGTCTTGCTTCGCGTTCCAACGATTCGCTGATCACCGGCAAGGTCAAGGCGTCGTTCGTCGATACCAAGGACTTGTACGCCAATTCGATCAAGGTGGTGACCGAGCGCGGCATCGTGTATCTGATGGGCCGCGTCACCCACCGCGAAGCGGATCTGGCGTCGGAAGTCGCGCGCGGCGTCTCCGGCGTGCGCAAGGTGGTCCGCGTGTTCGAATACATCTCGGAAGACGACTTGAAAAAAATGAGCGCCGCACCGCAATAGGCATCGGCGCCACGGCCCGGGGGCGCCGCCGGGCTGACGAAAATCAAGCTTTCCGCGCGCATTCGATGATCCATCTCATGGCTCTCGATGCACGGAATGTGCTCCCGAGAATCCCCTCTATTTTTCTGCCTCCGCCGGTGTTCCGCCGGCGGCCCGGCCGCCACTATGATCGTCCTTCCGCGCCGCAACTTCCTGCGGCGCTCTCATAAGGACAATCATGCGTACAAAAATATTTTCCCTGTTCCGGGTTTTCGCGCGCTGTTTTTCCATTGTGCTGGCGGCTGCGGGCTTCTTGCCGGCGAGCGCCGTCGCGCTCGATAACGTTCCCGATTACGTCCAGCGTTTCGCGCCCGAGTTGCGGTTCGATCGCGCCGCGCGAGGCTATCCGATGTCGGCCCAGACCTTCTACGAGGCGATGAAGAATTACCGCTACGGCGCGTTCCGCGTCGAGAACACCGATCGCGCGACGCTCGCCAGCGGCACCATCCCCACTTATTACCAGGTGCGTACGGTCGGCAACCAGGTGCGGATCAACTATTGGTGGTTCTACGGCTACCAGCACCCCTGCTATTCGGCGTTCGGCGAGAACTTCGGCGAGCATAACGGCGACTGGGAACACGTGACCGTCATCCTCAAGGAAGACCTGAGCGCGGTGGCGGCCGTCAGTTACTACCAGCACGGCGGCCATTACACGCGCATCGCCGGTCCGCGCGACGCGCCCTGCACGCCGGACGGCGTCGGCCGTTGCGGCGGCTCGAAGGGGTTTTCCAGTAACGGCACGCATCCGGTCGTGTATTCCGGCAAGTACGCGCACGGCTCTTACCACGATGCCAATTCCTTCACCATTCCGGGGCCGGGCGAATGCACCTACTACGGCGATTACCGCAACCCCGCCTCGAGCGCCGATTACCTGCAGACGTGGCGCAAGCTGGTCGACCTCGACGGCGCGCAAGAGAGCTGGCTGGCCGACGACCGCACGGCGACCTGGACCTGGGGGCCGGGCGGCATCAGCACTCATCCGACCCGGCGCTATCCGAACGATGCGGAACATGCATCGGCCTGCACAGGCAGCGCGATCTACGGCGTCGACGACGCGGGATGCTATCAATCGGAATGCCTGGCCGGAGACGACCAGGCGATCAGCGGGTGCATCAAGGAGTGCAAGCCGGGCTATATCAACATGGGGCTGACCTGCAACAAGAAATGGGGCTGGCCGTGGGAGTTCTACTATCGCCTGAGCGGCGACAACACTTACGGCTACGGCTATACGATACCGGCGCGCGACGCGGGTCTGAGCCGGCGCCGCGGCAGCCGGGAGGAATGGTCGCTGCCGTGACGAATTTGCACTTGGATTGACTCTCAAGTCGCCCTAATGGGTGCTATAGTAAGCCGCCTGACTCATGTCATGCGGCTTTCTTGTTTCGGACGCCGCTTCTACCGGAGGAATCATGACCGCTCTCATCATCCTGCTGGCCATTGTCCTGTTGTTGGTGTTCTGGGCCGTCGGCGCGTATAACCGCCTGGTAAGCCTGCGCAATCGCTTCAAGAATGCATTCATGCAGATCGACGTCCAGCTGAAGCGGCGCTACGACCTGATTCCGAACCTGGTCGAGACCGCGAAGGCTTACATGAAGCACGAACGCGAAGCGCTGGAAGCCGTGATCGCCGCCCGCAACGGCGCCGTGACGGCCGAGGCGAAGGCATCGACCGATCCGACCGACGCTGCCGCGGTGCAGCAACTGGCGGCGGCGGAAGGCGCCCTGAACCAGACGCTCGGCCGCCTGTTCGCCCTGTCCGAGGCCTATCCCGACCTCAAGGCCAACCAGAACATGATGCAATTGACCGAGGAGCTGACCAGCACCGAGAACCGCATCTCATTCGCGCGCCAGGCCTACAACGACAGCGTGATGGAATACAACACGGCGGCCGAGCAATTCCCGGGCTCGATCATCGCCGGCATGTTCGCCTTCAAGCCGGCCGAATTGCTGCAATCGACCGAGGCGCCCGAGGAACGCAAGGCGGTGAAGGTTTCGTTCTAGGACCGCCTCGGCCAGCGGTTCCATGAACTTCTTCGAACACCAGGAGCAGGCCCGCCGCCAGACTCGTACCCTGGTCATCCTGTTCATTCTCGCGGTGACCGCGATCGTCGTCGCGGTCAACGTCACCTTGGCGCTGGTCTGGGCCTGGACCAAGGGCGTCAACCTGCCGGGTTCGCCTTACGATTATCCGCGCTACTTCTTCCTTACCAATACGCTGATCACGCTCGGACTGATCGGCGGCGGCACGGCGCTCGAGATCTTCAACCTGCGCGACGGCGGCGACGCGGTGGCGCAGATGGCCGGCGGGCGCCTGGTGTCGCCCTCTTCGTCGGCGCCCCAGGAGCGGCGGCTGCTGAACGTCGTCGAGGAAATGGCGATCGCGTCGGGCATCGCCTGTCCGAAGGTCTACGTGCTCGACCGCGAGGATTCGATCAATGCCTTCGCGGCGGGGTACAACCCGAACGAAGCGGTGGTCGCCGTGACGCGCGGCACCCTCGAGCGCCTCGATCGCGACGAACTGCAAGGCGTGATCGGCCACGAATTCAGCCACATCCTGAACGGCGACATGCGGCTCAACGTGCGCCTGATCGGCGTCCTGTTCGGCATCCAGATGCTGGCCGGGTTCGGCCAGCACCTGATCGATTTCGCGCGCCATATCGCGCCCTCGCGCTCGCGCGACGACAAGGGGCCGCCGCTCGGGGCCATCCTGTTCGTGACCGGCGTGGCCTTGTTCGTGATCGGCTACATCGGCGTCTTCTTCGGCCGCTTGATCAAATCGGCGGTGTCGCGCCAGCGCGAATACCTGGCCGACGCCAGCGCGGTGCAGTTCACCCGCAACCGCGACGGCATCGGCGGCGCGCTGCGCAAGATCGGCGGGCTGTCGCGCACGATGCAGCTCGGCTCGCGCATCACGCATCCGAACGCGGAGCAGCTGTCGCACATGTTCCTCGGCGCGGTGAAGCCGAGCCTGTTGTCAGGATTGTTCGCCACCCATCCGCCGCTCGAAGAGCGCCTGCGCCGCATCTATGGGCGCAAGATCGACATGCTCGACGCGCCGCCGCGCAAGGAGGAGCCGGCGGCGGCCGTGCTGCCCGACATTCCGTTCGCGGCCGCGGGTTTCGCCGCGGACACCGCCGGCGCGCCGGAGGCTCCGCGGGCCGCGGCCGCATCGATCGCCTTCGGGCCGAGCGCGGAACGGCAGACGGCATTGTCGCCCCAGCTCGGCAACGCGGTGCGCGATCCGCATGCAGCCTGCGCCGTCGTCTATGCCTTGCTGCTGGAGCGCGACGCGGCGCGCGAGGCGCAATTGGCGGTGCTGAACGGCGCGCTGCCGAAGCAACTGGTCGTCTATCTCGCCGATACGATCGCCCAAATGCCGAAGAGCGCGCGCCTGCCGCTGCTCGACCTGGCGATGCCGGCCTTGCGGCTGCTGCCGCAGCATGCGCGCGACGAATTGCTGGCGACCGCCGACAGACTGATCGCCGCCGACAACCGCGTCACGCTGGCCGAGTTCGTGCTGCAGACGGTATTGCAGCGGCGCCTCGATCCGCATGCCGGACGCGCCGTGCCGGTTCGCTATGCGACGACCGCGGCGATGAAGGAAGACGCCGCCGTGCTGCTGTCGCTGGTCGCGCATCTGGCGGCGAAGAGCAACCAGGAGGCGCCGCGCGATGCTTACGCGCGCGGCGCCTCCCTGCTCGGCTTGGGGCAGGACGATCCGATCGGCGTCGCCGCGCTCGGCTTCGAACGCGTGCGCGCGGCGCTGGAGGCGGCAAACCGGTTGGCGCCGCTGGCCAAGCCGGCACTGATCAAGGCCTTGCTGGCGGCCGCGCATCGCGACGGCGAGTTGCCGCTCGATAGCGCCGACCTGTTGCGCGCGATCTGCGCGGCGATCGACGTTCCCGTGCCGGCGGTCGTGGCTTCGACCTATACCGCGCATGCATGGGCGATCGCATAGGGGCGATCGCATATCCGGCCGTTCTTCGTTGCAGCGACTCTTCCATCGAAAGGGAGGCGACATCATGAAGCGAACCGTATCGATACTGTGCGCGGTGCTTGCGCTCTGGCAGGCGCCGGCGTCGGCCGCCGATCAAAAGACCACGGCGCAACGCCTGGCCGCCAATTGCGCGAATTGCCACGGCACCAACGGCCGGACGGTGAACGGCACGCTGCCGCCGCTGGCAGGGCAGCCGGCCGGCGCCATCGTCGCGGCGCTGAAGGAATTCAAGGCAGGCACGCGCCAGGCGACCATCATGCATCAGTTGGCCAAGGGCTATAGCGACGAACAGATCGCCCTGATCGCCGATTACTTCGCCGCGCAGAAATAGGAGGCCGCCATGCAACGTCGTCGATTCATCCAGGCTTTGGGCGCCGGCGCGGCGCTCTCGACGCTCGGCGCGTGCGCCGCCGCCGGTTCGAAGGCCGGACAAAAGATAGTCGTCGTCGGCGGCGGCTACGGCGGCGCGACGGCGGCGAAGTACATCCGCCTGTGGAGCTCAGGCGCGATCGACGTCACCTTGGTCGAGCCGAATGCCGAATTCGTTTCCTGTCCGCTCTCGAATCTCGTGCTCGGCGGTTCGCGCCAACTGGCCGATCTCACCGTCGGCTATGAGCAATTGACGCGCCGGCGCGGCGTCGATGTGGTGCGCGACCGTGCACAGGCGATCGACGCCGACAAGCGCATCGTGCGCCTGGCCGGCGGCGCGACGCTGCCTTACGACCGGCTGATCCTGTCGCCCGGCGTCGACTTCCTGTGGGACATGCTGCCGGGCATGAAGAGCGGACAGGCACAGCGCAAAGTCCTGCATGCCTGGAAGGCCGGCGCGCAAACGCTGGCCCTGCGCAAGCAACTCGAGGCGATGCCCGACGGCGGCACCTATGTGATCTCGATTCCGCTGGCGCCCTACCGTTGCCCGCCCGGCCCCTACGAGCGCGCCTGCCAGGTCGCCCATTATTTTTCGCAGGCCAAGAAGAAGTCGAAAGTCCTGATCCTGGACGCCAACGAAGACGTGACATCGAAAGCCGGCTTGTTCAAGAAGGTCTGGGCCGAGCGCTACAAGGGCATCGTCGAATACCAGCCGAAGTTCGTCGCCGTCGATGTCGATGCCGCGAGCAACACCGTGATTTCCGATTTCGGCGACAAGGTGCAGGCCGCGGTGCTGAACGTCGTGCCGCCGCAGCGGGCCGGCGACATCGCCGCGCGATCCGGCCTTGCCAACATGAACAAGCGCTGGTGCGAAGTCGACTACCTGACCTTCGAATCGACGCAAGCCCAGGGCATCCACGTGATCGGCGATGCGATCCAGATCGCGCCGCTGATGCCGAAATCGGGTCACATGGCGAACCAGCACGGCAAGGTATGCGCCGCGGCGGTCATCGACTTGCTGGCCGGTCGCGCGCCCGATCCGAATCCGATGATCACCAATACCTGTTACAGCTTCGTGTCGGACAAGGACGTGATCCATGTCGCCTCGGTGCATGCCTATAACGCGGAGAAGAAAACCTATCTCACCGTGCCGGGATCGGGCGGCGTGTCGCCGGCGCCGAGCGCGCTCGAAGGCGAATACGGCATGTTCTGGGCGCGCAACATCTGGGCCGATACCTTCGGTTGAAGAGTAGCCTCTTGCGCAGTTGATATTTTTTACACTTCAGATCCACGGCTCTTCAACTGAACGCGACCAGGAGTCTTGGATATCTCGATTACTGCATCAAGAGCCGCGCTCGTCGTGAAAGCCTTGATCGCTGCCGCCATGTCCTTGCTTTTCCTGCCCCAGTCGTATTCATCCTCAAGTGGACCTGATTCGTCGGAATCAATAAGCACAAAGCACTCGTTCCCGGAGTCCCACATGATGTTGCGAACATAAATATCGCCATGCGAGAAGGGAGCCTTTTCTAAGGCGATAAGAAATTCATTGACATGGTCCGCCGGCGATTTGGAGCGATCCTTTGCTGTATTGATAAAGGATGGATCGAGTTCGTCGAGCGAGGGGTCATTGATCTTCCGTCGAAATTCACTTGTATCGCATCTCACGAAATCCTCGTTCGCGATTTTGTCGGAATACGAAGAGAATGCCTGTGTTGCATACGGAGCGTTCTGCCTGAAATTGTTGGCCGGCGTGTGTATCATCGCTGTTCTGAACGCAATTCAACCGACCCTCGACCGCAAGGGGCCGCACAGGAGGAGGCAAGATGAATCGACAACGCCGTGACGCAATGCGCATGACCACCGTTTTCAGCCTGGCGCTCGCCGCCGGATTGATCAAGACCTCCGACGCCCTGGCCGAAGAATGGAACAAGGCGGCGTTCGATACCAAGAATCTCAACGACACGATCAAGGCGCTCGGCGGCGTGTCGGCGGCGCCATCCAAGGACGTCGTGATCACCGCGCCCGATATCGCCGAGAACGGCGCCGTCGTGCCGGTGGCGGTCTCCTCCACGCTGCCGAACGTGCAGCAGATCGCGATCCTGATCGAGAAGAATCCGAATATGCTATCCGCCAACATCACGATCCCGGCCGGCACCGAACCCGCCGTCTCGACGCGCGTGAAGATGAGCCAGACCTCGAACGTGCACGCGCTCGTGAAAGCCGACGGCAAGTGGCTGATGGCGACCAAGGAAATCAAGGTAACCCTCGGCGGATGCGGCGGGTGAAGCGGGGGTTTCGCAACGCATGCGTTGCGCCCGCGGAACCGGAGCGGCTTGCAAGCCGCGACGTGGAGGAAGCGGGGGGCGGAGCAGGGAATTCGCGAAGCACTGCTTCGCGCCTGCGCAGCCGCTGCAGCTTGCAAGCTGCAGCGTGGCCCGCGGAACCGGAGCGGCTTGCAAGCCGCGACGTGGAGGAAGCGGGAACGGGGCAAGACAATAGCAGATCAAGGAGTGCATAAATGGCAGATCCGATGCGCATACGCGCGCTCGAGCAGGGCGGCGTCACCGAAGTGAAGGTCCTGATGCGGCACGACATGGAAACCGGTCAGCGCAAGGACAGCGCCGGCAAGCTGATCCCGGCGCATTTCATCCAGAATGTCATCGTCAGGCACAAGGAGCGCGTCGTGCTCGACGTGCAATTCGGCCCGGCGATCTCCAAGGACCCGTTCCTGGCATTCAAGTTCAAGGGCGGCGCCAAGGGCGACAAGGTCAGCGTGACCTGGCTCGACAACAAGGGCGACAAGCGTACCGACGAGGCGGCGATTGCCTGATATCGATGCCTTTCGCATGACACGCCGCCGCGCGTTGCGCAGGCTGGCGGGCGGCACGGCGGCGCTGGCGCTGGCCGGCACGGCGGCGCGCGCGGCCGACCGGGTCAAGGTCGTCTATCACCTTGCCGACGGGCTCGAACAAGCTTCGCGCGCCCTGGCCAACATCCGCAATCACTTGCGCGCCGAGCCGGACACGAAGATCGTCGTCGTCGCGCTCGGCGACGGCATCAAGTTCCTGCTGGACGGCGCGAAGGACCGCAACGGCCGCGCCTATGACGCGGCGGTCGGCGCGCTCGCTTCGCAGGGCGTCGAATTCCTGGTGTGCGGCAATACGCTCGAGGCGCACGGCGTGCCGGCCTCGCGCGTGCTGCTCGAAGCGAAGGTCGTGCAAGCCGGCGTGGCGGAGATCGCCCGGCTGCAGGCGAAAGAAGGTTACGTCTATCTGCGTCCGTGAACGAACGGGCCGGCAAGGAGAGAGCGAATGCGATTGAAACGGATTCCAGGACGGACGGGCATCGCGGCCGCGGCCATGTGCGCGGCTTCGGCGGCGCTGGCGCAATCGGCGGCCGACGAGATCGCGAAATACCGGCAGATGCTGGCCGACGACAATCCGGCCGAACTGGCCGAGATGAAGGGCGCCGAATTGTGGAAGACGCCGCGCGGGCCGAAAAAGGCTTCCCTCGAGCGATGCGATCTCGGCCTCGGCCCGGGCCTGGTCAAGGGCGCCTACACGCAGTTGCCGCGCTACTTCGCCGATACCGACCGCGTGCAAGACCTCGAATCGCGCCTCGTCACCTGCATGACGACGCTGCAAGGCTGGTCCGAAGCCGAGGCCAGGAAGAATCCGTTCGGCGCCAATTCCGACATGCAGGCGCTGGTCGCCTATATCGCATCGCAATCGAAGGGCATGCGGATGGCCGTGCCGATGGCGCATCCGAAGGAGCGCGAAGCCTATGCTGTCGGCAAGCGGATTTTCTTCTATCGCGCCGGCACCCACGATTTCGCCTGCGCCACCTGCCACGCGGCGCCCGACCTGCGCATCCGCCTGCAGAACCTGCCGAACCTGCTCGACAAGCAAGGTGCGCAATTGGCTTACACGACCTGGCCCGCCTATCGCGTTTCGCAAGGCGAGGTGCGCACGATGCAGCACCGGCTGTGGGACTGCTTCCGTCAGCAGCGCTTCCCGGATGCTCAATACACGTCGGAAGCGATCACGGCGCTGACGACTTACCTCGCCAAGAACGCGGACGGCGGCATCTTCAATGCGCCGGCGCTGAAACGATAAGGGAGCGGCGATGAAACGGAAAATCATTCTCGGATTGTTGGCAGGGGCCGGCGCCGCCGGCTTGATCGGTTGCGCGGCGACGGCAACGACGAGCGAGACCGACGCCGCCCGGCGCGCGGCACAAGTCTTGCGCGCCTCGTTCGCCTCCAAGGGCATGGCGTCGCTCGACCGCCTCGACCAGGACGACGTGCAGCGCCTGTGCACCGAATATGCCGAACAGGCCGTGCCGCCGGCGATCGCCGAGCGGATCCAGGCGCAGCAACTGGCATTGGTCAAGAAGCCTGCTTCCGGCAAGCTGATCGGCGACTGGAAGGCCGGAGAAAAGATCGCGCAAGAAGGGCGCGGCATGCAATTCTCCGATGCGCCCGACGGCCCGCGCGGAGGCAATTGCTACGCTTGCCATCAACTGTCGCCGCAGGAAATCTCGTTCGGCAACATCGGCCCGTCGCTGCTCGGCTACGGCAAGCTGCGCGGCAACAGCGAAGCGGTGATCGAATACACCTACAACAAGGTCTATAACTCGCAAGCCTATTCGGCTTGCTCGAACATGCCGCGCTTCGGCCACAAGCGGATACTGTCCCCGGAGCAGATCGCGGACGTGGTGGCTCTGCTGCTTGATCCGCAATCGCCGGTGAACAAATAGAAAATAGAACTCGCCTCATAAATGGACCCCGTCTATTTATCAAATGAGTTCTAGCAACGAGGAGAGAACGATGATCGATCATACCGGTGTCGTCGTCAGCGACTTCGACAAGAGCAAGAAATTCTATACGGCGGCCTTGAAGCCGATCGGCTACGGCATGTTGATGGAAATTCCCGCATCGGTGACCGGCCACGTCGATGTCGCCGGCTTCGGCGAACCGCCCAAGCCCGATTTCTGGATCAGCAAGGGCACGCCCAATGTGCCGCCGGTCCACGTGGCCTTTCGTGTCGCAAGCCGCGCGATGGTGGACGCCTTCTACCAGGCGGCGATCGAGGCGGGCGGCCGCGACAACGGCGGGCCTGGATTGCGGCCGCATTACCATCCGAATTACTACGGCGCTTTCGTGCTCGATCCCGACGGCCACAATATCGAAGCGGTCTGCCACGAAGCCTGACCGCCGAGCCGCTCGTCGCCGGCGTTATTTGTCGGGATCGAGTTGCCAGAAGCCGTCCTGCCGCTCGACTTTGGCTTGCAGCATCGCCGGCGGCAGGGAGATGTTGAATGCCGCCACGCGCTGCGGGTCGATCAACACCGTCGGCTTCTCCTGGCGCAGGATGGGCAGGATGTCCGGCTTGGTGCGTCGCTTGAGGATCTTGGCGGCTTGCACGCCCGACAGCTTGCCGACCGCGCGGAAATCGGCGCCGGCATAGAGCACCGCGCCCGGCATGCGGAACAATGCGAAGGAAACGACCGGAATATGATGCTCCGTGCTGAAGTCGTTCAAGTCGATCGCCGGCTCCAGCTTGCGCAAGCCGTAATAGGTGTCGAGCGGCACCGCGAACATCTGCACGCCGTTGCCGTGGCCGACCAATTCCTTGAGCAAGGGGATGATGCTGTCGCGCTTGTTGACCTGTCTCGCATCGATCGCCACGCCGATGTCGCGGGCGTTCGCCTTGGTCGCTTCGACGTGGGCGACGCCGTTCTCATCGTCGGTATGCACCATGCCGATCCGCTGCACGTTCGGAAAAATGCGCCGGACGATTTTCAGCGACTCGGCCATGTCGGTGTGGAGCGTCGCTCCCGTCATGCCCGGCCCGGCGTCGAACAGCGACGGGCAACCGGCGTCGAGCGGATTGGCGACCGCCGTGAACACGGCTGGAACGCGCGCCTCTTCGAGGATGGCGCGCGCGTGTTTCGTCGCCGGCGTGCCGATCGTCAAGGCCAGGTCGGGTTTGGCGCGGGCGATGCGCCGCGCCTCGTCGCGAATGCGGAACAGCACGCCGATGCGGTCCCAGAAGCCGCCTTTTTCCAGATCGAAATCGATCGCCGCGCGGTTGACGATCAGGTTCTTGCCTTCGACGATGCCGTTCGCGGCGAGCTCCTTCATGAAGCCGTCGAGCGCTTCCCGGAACGGTTCGATGTCGCTCACCTGCAAGACTTCGACGCGATAACTGTGCTGTTCCTCGAGCGAGACCGGAGGCAGGGCTTCCATGGCGCGCGCGGAGAACGCGAACGGCAGCAGCGCGAGTACGAGAATGCCGAAGGCTTTGTTCATCATTTCCCTTTTGAATCGACATGCCGCCGAACGCCTAGCGCGCCGCGCGGCCTGGTTGCACGGACCGGTTCATTACAGCAGAGCGGAAACGCCTTTGCGCGCGAAGTTGATGCTCTCGCGAGCCAACTTCCGGTATTCATGAGCCACGTGTTTCCCCGCCACCCCGACCGGAGCGCCTGAAGAATGAACCGCCGCGAATTCCTGCACCTTCTCGCCGTCGCCTCCGCCGCGGGCCTGCCGCCGGCCGCGCGCGCCGAAAGCGAAGGGCAAACCTGGTACGACGTGCCCCGCTTCGGCAACGTGCACCTGCTGCACTTCACCGATTGCCACGCGCAGTTGAATCCGATGTATTTCCGCGAGCCGCACGTCAATCTCGGCATCGGCGCCCAAGCGGGCAAGCCGCCGCACCTGGTCGGCGCCGCCTTGCTCAAGCATTTCGGCATGCGGCCGCAGACGCGCGCGGCGCATGCCTTCACGCATCTCGATTTCGCGCGGGCGGCCAGGGTGTACGGCAAGGTCGGCGGTTTCGCGCACCTGGCGACGCTGGTCAAGCGCCTGCGGGCCGAACGTCCCGACGCCTTGCTGCTCGACGGCGGCGACACCTGGCAGGGTTCGGCGACGGCCCTGTGGAACAAGGGCCAGGACATGATCGATGCGGCCAAGCTGCTTGGCGTCGACATCATGACCGGCCATTGGGAATTCACGCTCGGCGCCGAGCGCGTCAGGCAGGTCGTCGACAACGACTTCCGGGACCGCATCCAATTCCTCGCGCAGAACATCAAGACCGCCGATTTCGGCGATCCGGTGTTCGAACCGTTCGCGTTGCGCACGCTCAACGGCGTGCCGGTCGCGATCGTCGGCCAGGCCTTTCCCTACACGCCGATCGCCAATCCGCGCCACCTGGTGCCCGATTGGACCTTCGGCATCCAGGAGCGGGAGTTGCAGGCGACCGTCGACGTCGCGCGCGCCAAAGGGGCGCAAGCGGTGGTGCTGCTGTCGCACAACGGCATGGATGTCGATCTGAAGCTGGCCGCGCGCGTGACCGGCATCGATGCCATTCTCGGCGGCCATACCCACGACGGCGTGCCGGCGCCGGTCATCGTCTCGAACGCGGCGGGCAAGACGCTGGTGACCAATGCCGGCTCGAACGGCAAGTTCCTCGGGGTGCTCGATCTCGACGTGAAGGGCGGCAAGGTGGCCGATTTCCGCTACCGGCTGCTGCCGGTGTTCGCCAACCTGCTGCCGGCCGACCGCGAGATGGAAGCGCTGATCGCGAAGTGGCGCGCGCCGCATGAGGGCAAGCTCAACGAGGTGCTCGCCGTCAGCGAGGACTTGCTATACCGGCGCGGCAATTTCAACGGCAGCTTCGATCAATTGATCCTCGACGGCTTGCTGGCGGAAAAGGAGGCGGAGATCGCATTTTCGCCGGGTTTCCGCTGGGGCACGACGCTATTGCCGGGGCAGGCGATCACCTTCGAGCGCTTGATGGACCAGACCGCGATCACCTATCCGCATACGACCGTGACGATGATGAGCGGCGCGGCGATCAAGAACGTGCTCGAGGATGTCGCCGACAATCTGTTCAATCCCGATCCGTATTACCAGCAGGGCGGCGACATGGTGCGCGTCGGCGGCCTGCAATACGCGATCGATCCGGCCGCGAAGATGGGCGCCCGGATTTCGGACCTGCGCCTGCGCGGCAAGCCGCTCGCTGCCGGGAAGCAATATAAGGTGGCGGGCTGGGCGCCGGTCGCGGAAGGCGCGCAGGGCGAGCCGATCTGGGAAGTGATGGCGCGTTACTTGAAGTCGCAAAAGACGATCCGGCCGCGCGCCTTGAATTTGCCGAAGATCAAGGGAATGGCCGGCAATCCCGGCCTGGCGTGAGCGGGATTGTCCGGTTCGCAGCCGGCGTCGCGCCGGCTGACTATAATGACGGTGTTCGCCATCCTCTGTTTCCGGATTCCCCATGCCAACCGAAACCAACACTTCCCGCCGCGGCCTGATCAAGGTCGCCGTTGCCGCCGCCGCTCTCGCCGTCGGTGTTGCCGGGTATTTCTCGTTCTCGTCCGCCAAGCCGGCGCCGCAAGTCACCTATACGACCTTGCAAGGCGAAAAGATCAGTTCGCAAAGCCTGCGCGGCAAGGTCGTCATGGTCAACTTCTGGGCCACGAGCTGCTCGACCTGCGTCAAGGAAATGCCGGACATGGCCGCGACCTACAACAAGTACAAGGAACGCGGCCTGGAACTCGTCGCGGTCGCGATGAGCTACGATCCGCCGAACTATGTGCTCAATTTCACCGAGACGCGCAAGCTGCCGTTCAAGGTCGCGCTCGACGCGCAGGGGGAGTTGGCGAAATCCTTCGGCGACGTGAAGCTGACGCCGACCACCTTCGTCATCGACAAGAACGGCAACATCATCAAGCGCTATGTCGGCGAACCCGACTTCGCGGCGCTGCACCGTCTGCTGGAGAAGGCGCTGGCCGTATAAGAGCCCTGCGTATCGCCAAAGAAAAAGGGCGCCCGATTATCCGGGCGCCCTTTTTCGTCATTTCACCAATCCCATCTCTTTCAGGACGAACGCGTAGTCGAGCGCCGTCTCCTTCAACTGGTCGTAGCGTCCTGATGAACCGCCGTGGCCGGCGCCCATGTTGACCACGAACAGCAGCGGATTGCCGTCGGTCTTCATGCTGCGCAGGCGCGCTACATACTTCGCCGGCTCCCAATACATCACCTGGCTATCGTTCAAACCGGTCCGCACCAGCATGGCGGGATAGGCCGTCCGCTTCAGATTGTCGTAGGGCGAATAGGACTTCATGTAGTCGTAGTAAGTCTTGTCGTTCGGATTGCCCCACTCCTCGTACTCGCCGACCGTGAGCGGCAGGCTGGCGTCGAGCATGGTGTTCATGACATCGACGAAGGGCACGTGCGAGACGATCGCCTTGAACAAGTCGGGCCGCATGTTGGCGACCGCACCCACCAACAGGCCGCCGGCGCTGCCGCCCATCGCGACCAGCCGGTCCTGCGACGTGTATTTTTTATTGACCAGGAATTCCGCGGCGGCGATGAAGTCGGTGAACGTGTTTTTCTTCTTCAGCAGTTTGCCGTCGTCGTGCCAGGTCTTGCCCAGGTCGCCGCCGCCGCGGATATGGGCGATCGCGAAGATCGCGCCGCGATCGAGCAACGACAGCCGGCTGCTGGAGAACGATACGTTCGTCGATATGCCGTAGGAACCGTAGCCGTAGAGCAGCAGCGGCGCGGAGCCGTCGAGACGGGTTCCCCGGCGATAGACGAGCGAGACGGGGATCCTGGTGCCGTCGGGCGCCGTGGCGTGGAGACGCTCGGCCCGATAATGCTCCGGATCGAAATTCCCCAGCACTTCCTGGCGCTTGAGCAGCGTCGACTTGCGCGCGGCGATGTCGTAGTCGTAGACCGAACTCGGCGTGGTCAGCGATTGGTAGCTGTAGCGCAGTGTTCCGCTATCCCATTCGAAATTCGTGGCGAGACGGACGTTGTACACCGGCTCGGGAAATTCCAGTCGGTGGCCGGCGCCGGTCTGCAAATCGGTGATGTGCAATTGCGGCAGGCCGTTCTGGCGTTCCATGCGCACCAGGTGGCGCTTGAACATCGCCACGCCTTCGATCGTCACGTCGCGCCGGTGGGCCACCACCTCTTCCCAATGCCGGGGATCGGGCTGCGCGACCTTGGCGCGGGCGATGCGGAAATTGCGCCCGGTGTCGTCGGTCGTGATGTAGAAGTAACCGCCGTGGTAGTCGAGATCGTAGAGCCTGCCCTTGACGCGCGGCGCGAATACTTGCCAAGCGCCGCGCGCGCCGGCGGTCGGCAGGAAGCGCACCTCGGACGTGGTGTAGCTCGCGCTGCCGGCGAACAGATACTGCCCGCTGCGGTCGCGCCGCACTTCAAGACGGAACAATTCATCCTTTTCCTCGAACACCAGCGCGGTCTTGCCGGTATCGAGTTCATGGCGATGCAATCGGTCGGAGCGCTTGGTGGTGGCATCCTCGGTGACGTAGAACAGGGTCTTATCGTCGGCCCAGGCCACGCTGGTGACGCGTTCGGCCGTGAACGGCAGGACTTCGCCGGTTTCCAGGTTCTTGATATGCAGCTTGAATTGCCGGTAGCCCGTTTCGTCGGTCGTATAGGCCAGCAGCCGGTTATCCGGACTCGGCAGGCTGACGTCCACTTGCATGAACTTCTTGCCTTGCGCAAGCTGGTTCACGTCGAGCATGACTTGCTCGGCGCTTTGCTCGAATCCGCCTTGGGCATCGATCTTCTTGCGGCACAGGATCGGGTATTGGCTGCCTTCGACGGTGCGGCTGTAATAGGCATAGCCGTTCATGCGATAGGGCACCGACAGGTCGGTCTGCTTGATGCGGCCGAGCATCTCCGCATAGAGCTGCTCGCGCAAGGGCTTGAGCGGGGCCAGCACCTCGTCGGCATAGGCGTTCTCGGTCTCGAGATGGCGGATCACTTCGGGATTGGATTTCTCGCGCAGCCAGAAGTATTCGTCGGTCAGCGTGTCTCCGTGGATCGTGGTTTCATGCGGTTTCTTCGGTGCGGCCGGCGCTTCGACGGCGGCATGCGCCGGGGCGGCAAAGGACAACGCCGCGCCCAGCAGGGCGCAGTGGACGATTTTCATGAGTCTCCCGTGATGACTGTCGTTATTGGTCTTGTTCGCAACGGCCGGCGAGTCGTCGCGCGGCCTTGCATGGCGTATCGGATCAGCCGCCGGTCGCGGCCCGGAACAGCTTGGTCGAGCGCGCGCCGGAACGGCAGAACGCCAGGACCGGTTGCGGCAGCTCGCGCAGCACGACGCGCGTCCTTTCGATCACCGCCGGATCGTCGGCGCTCGGCGCCGAAGGAACATGCGCATAGGCGAGGCCGGCCGCTTCGGCCGCGGCGCGCATCTGCTCGCCGCTCGGCTGATCCGGACCGCCTTCGCCGTCGGGGCGATTGTTGATCACGGAACGGAAGCCGAGGCGCGCCAGTTCGGCCATATCGGCCGGCGTCAATTGCGGCGCAACGGAAAATCCTTCGGCGACGGGAGTGATGGTGACGGACATGCTCATCCTCTTTCAAAGTGCGTTGATCGGAATCTTGAGATAGCTTACCCCATTGCTCTCGGCCGCCGGCAGCTCGCCGGCGCGGATGTTGACCTGGATCGCGGGGATGATCAGCTGCGGCATGCAGAGTGTCGCGTCGCGCGTCTCGCGCATGGCGACGAAGGCGTTTTCGTCGATGCCGTCGCGGACGTGGATATTGTGCCGCCGCTGCTCGGCCACCGTGGTCTGCCAGCCGGCCGCGCGCGACGGCGGCGGATAGTCGTGGCACATGAACAGCCGGGTGTCGTCGGGCAACGCCAGCAGCTTTCGGATCGAGTGGTACAGGGTGCGCGCGTCGCCGCCGGGGAAATCGCAGCGCGCGGTGCCGACGTCTGGCATGAACAGCGTGTCGCCGACGAAGACGGCGTCGCCGCGTTCGCCGCCGCTCTCGTCGCGGCCATCGTCCGCGATGCGATACGCCACATCGGCCGGGGTATGGCCCGGCACGAACAGCGCCTGCGCGCTCAGCCTGCCGATGGCGAAGGTCTCGTCGTCGGCGAACAGGTAATCGAATTGCGCGCCGTCGGCATGGAAATCGGCGCCCAGGTTGAACAGATTCTTGAAGGTCGCCTGCACCTGGCGGATATGGCCGCCGATGGCGATGCGCCCGCCGACGATGCCTTTCAGATAATGCGCCGCCGACAGATGATCGGCATGGGCATGCGTCTCGAGTATCCAATCCACTTGCAGGTCCTGCGCGCGCAGGAACGCGAGCATGCGGTCGGCGCCGGCCGTCGCCGTCCGGCCCGAACGCGGATCGTAGTCGAGCACCGGGTCGATCAGCGCCGCCCGGCCGCCGCGCTCGTCGTACACGACATAGCTGACGGTGCAGGTGTTCGGATCAAAGAAGGCTTCGATGAGAGGAGACATGAACGGTCCGCTGATGCAAGTGTTGCGCATGATAGCAGTGCGAGGACGGCGCGGCCACTGCCCTGCCGACATCCGGCGATGCGGGTAGAATCGCGCATCGCCAAACAACGGATCGCATCGCCGTGACACTCACACTTGTTCTGGGCCTCATGATCGGCACCATTCTCGGCCTCACCGGCGCCGGCGGCGGCATGCTCGCCGTGCCCGCCCTGGTGATGACCATGGGCTGGACCATGCAGCAGGCGGCACCGGTCGCGCTGGTGGCCGTCGCGGTCGGCGCCGCGGTCGGCGCCGCGGAAGGCTTCATGCGCGGCCTCGTCCGTTATCGAGCGGCGCTCGTGATGGCGGGCCTCGGCATTCCGTCGGCCTTGCTCGGCTCCGCCGTCGCGCAGGACGCCCCGCAGACCGTATTGACTGCCGTCTTCGCCTGCCTGATGCTGTTCGTGGCGTTCCGGCTGTTTCGCCAAAGCGCGCAGGCGGAGAACACCTTGCTCGTGCTGGGACGGATCAATCCCGACACCGGGCGTTTTCATTGGTCGCCGGGAACGGCGCTGCTGCTGGCCGCGATCGGCAGCGTGGCCGGCTTTCTGACCGGCTTGCTCGGCGTCGGCGGCGGCTTCGTGATCGTGCCTTTGCTGCGGCGTTTCACCGATCTCTGCATGCACGGCATCGTCGCCACCTCGCTTTTCGTGATCGCCCTGGTCGGATCGGGCGGCATCGCGGCGGCGACGCTCCACGGCACCGCCGTCCCGGCCGGCGTTACCACGGCGTTCGCCATCGCCACCGCCGCCGGCATCATCTGCGGCCGCGTCCTGATCCGCCGTTTGCCGGCGCGCCAGGTTCAGCGCGGCTTTTCTCTCGCGCTGGCCGCGGTGGCGGTGGGCTTGCTGTTGAAGGCGTTTGCATGATGCCGCCGATCACGACGATCCGCTTTGGCTTGCCGCGACCCGCTGCATGTGTTGCCTCGGCAGGAGCAGGCGTCGGGTGAAACGCATGGTCCATCCTTTCATGAGCGAGTGAATGACGAAGAAACGGTGACGTCATGGGCTGGGTCCGCCGGCGTGCCGGACACGGCTTCTTTCTCCTCGCGCCGATGCGCGAGCCGGTAAAGGACCGGCAGCACGAGCAACGTCAGGATGGTCGACGACAGGATGCCGCCGATGACAACGGTCGCCAGCGGGCGCTGCACTTCGGCGCCGGTCCCGGTGGCGATCGCCATCGGCACGAAGCCGAGCGAAGCGACCAAGGCTGTCATCAGCACGGGACGCAAGCGGGTCAGCGCGCCTTCGCGGATGGCGCCGTCGAGCGAGCGGCCTTCCTCGCGCAGCGTACGGATGAAGGAAAGCATCACCAGGCCGTTGAGGACCGCCACGCCCGACAGTGCAATGAAGCCGACCGCGGCCGAGATCGACAGCGGAATGCCGCGCAGCCACAGCGCCAGCACGCCGCCGGTCAGCGCGAACGGAATGCCGGTGAACACCAGCGCGCCATCCTTGACATTGTTGAACATCGCAAACAGCAGCGCGAACACCAGGAGCAGCGCCGCCGGCACCACGATGCGCAAGCGCGCCGTCGCCGATTGCAATTGCTCGAATTGCCCGCCCCAGGCGGTCCAGTACCCGGCCGGAATCATCACGCGTTGCCGCATCCGGGCTTCGGCCTCGGCCACGAACGAGCCGATGTCGCGGCCGCGCACGTTGGCGCTGATGACGATGCGGCGCTTGCCGTTCTCGCGGCTGACCTGATTGGGACCGGGCGCCAGATCGAGCGTGGCAATTTCCCCGAGCGGGATGTAATGGACGCTGCCGTTGCCGCCTTCCGCGCCCGGGCGGCCCAGGGGAATCGGCAGCCGCTTCATCGCCTCGGTGTCGTTGCGCAACCGTTCCGGCAACCGGACGATGATGTCGAAGCGGCGGTCGCCCTCGAACAGCGTGCCGGCGTTGCGTCCGCCCACGGCCGTCGAGACGGCTTCCTGCACGTCGCCGACGTTCAATCCATAGCGTGCCGTTTTCTCGCGATCGATCCGGACCGTCAGCACCGGCAAGCCGGTGGTTTGTTCGACCTTGACATCGGCCGCGCCGGGGATATCCTCCAGGACGGCCGCGATCTTGGCGGCGGTCGCGTCGAGCACGCCCATGTCGTCGCCGAACAGCTTGATGCCGACATCGCTGCGTACGCCGGAAATCAATTCGTTGAAGCGCAACTGGATCGGTTGTGAAAACTCATGCATGTTGCCGGGCAGCTTCGCCACGGCGGCTTGCACGGCTGCCATCAATTCGTCGCGCGACTTCTTCGGCGCGGGCCATTGTTCCTGCGGCTTCAACATGATGAAGGCGTCGGAAATGTTCGGCGGCATCGGGTCGGAGGCGATTTCGGGCGTGCCGGTCTTGGCGAACACGCGCTCGATTTCCGGGAATTGCGCCTTGAGCGCCGTTTCGATCTGCTGCTGCATGGCGACCGATTGCGACAGGCTGGTGCCGGGCACGCGCAAGGTCTGGATCGAGAAATCCCCTTCGTTCAGGCTCGGCACGAATTCGCTGCCCATGCGCATGGCCAGCAATCCGGTCAGGAGCACCAGTGCGCCGGCGAAGGTCAGGACGACCGGCTTATTGGCCATCGCCATGTCGAACAACGGCACATAGGCGCGCTTGGACCATGCCATCATGCGGCTCTCTCTTTCCGACACTGTATGGCCGATGAACAGCGCCACCGCCGCCGGGATGAACGTGATCGACAGGATCATCGCGCCCAGGAGCGCGATCACGACCGTGAACGCCATCGGATGGAACATCTTCGCCTCGACGCCGCCGAGCGCGAAGATCGGCAGGTACACGATCATGATGATCAATTGGCCGAACAGCAGCGGCCGCCGGGCTTCCCGAGAGGCGGCCAGCACTTCGCGCAAGCGTTCGCTCAGCGTCAGCGGCCGCCCGTGATGATGCTGCGCCTGCGCCAGGCGGCGCACGCAGTTTTCCACGATCACGACCGCGCCGTCGATGATGATGCCGAAGTCGAGCGCGCCTAGACTCATCAGGTTGGCGGAGACGTGGTTGCCGACCATGCCCGTGAATGTGAACAACATCGACAAGGGAATCACGAGCGCGGTGATGACCGCTGCGCGGATATTGCCGAGAAACAGGAATAGGGTCGCGATCACGAGGACCGCGCCTTCCAGCAGATTTCTCTTCACCGTATTGATCGCCTTGTCGACCAGGACCGTGCGGTCGTAGACGGTGACGGCCTTGACGCCCGGCGGCAGCGTCCGGTTGATGGCGGCCATCTTCTTGTCGACCGCTTGCGACACCGTGCGGCTGTTCTGGCCGATCAGCATGAAAACCGTGCCGATCACGGCTTCGCGGCCGTTCTCGGTGGCCGCGCCCGTGCGCAACTCGCGCCCGATCTCGACGTCGGCGATATCGCGCACGCGGATCGGCACGCCATCGACATTGGCGAGGATGATGTTGCGGATGTCTTCCATCGAGCGGACCTGGCCGGGAGCGCGGATCAGGTATTGCTCGCCGCGCTTTTCGATATAGCCGGCGCCGACGTTATTGTTGTTGCGCTCGATCGCGGCGACCACGTCCTGGAGCGCCAAGCCGTAGGAGGCCAGCCGCGCCGGATCGGGAGTGACATGGTATTCCTTGGCATAACCGCCGATCGAATTGATCTCGGTCACGCCCGGCACGTTGCGCAACTGCGGCTTGATGATCCAATCCTGGATCTCGCGCAGATCGGTCGGCGTGTAGGGCGTGCCGTCCGGCTTTTTCGCGCCGGGGTCGGCTTCGACCGTCCACATGTAGATCTCGCCCAGGCCGGTCGCGATCGGCCCCATCACTGGCGTGATGCCGGCCGGCAGCCGCTCGCGCGCTTCCTGGATCCGTTCGTTGACGAGCTGGCGCGCAAAATAAATGTCGGTACCGTCCTCGAAAATCACGGTCACTTGCGACAGGCCGTAGCGCGACAGCGAGCGGGTCTGCTCCAGGTGCGGCAAGCCCGATATGACCGTTTCGATCGGGAACGTGATGCGTTGCTCGACTTCCAGCGGCGAATAGCCGGGCGCCTCGGTATTGATCTGGACTTGGACGTTGGTGATGTCCGGGACGGCGTCGATCGGCAGTTTCTGGTAACTGTAGATCCCGATCCCGGCCATGCCGAGCACGGCCAAGAGAACGAGCCAGCGATGCTCGATGGCGAAGCGGAGAATGCGTTCAAACATGACGGTTGCCTTTCCGCATCAATGGCTATGCTCGGCACTGGACTTGCCGAGTTCGGATTTCAAGATGAAGCTGCCGGGACCGGCGTATTGCATGCCCGCTTTCATGCCCTTGGCGATCTCGATCCGCTTGCCGTCGCTGCGGCCGAGCGCGACCGGTGTCGGCATGAAGCCGCCCGGGATCTGCACGAAGACGGTCGGCTTGTCGTCGACGGTATGGATGGCATCGGTCGAGACGGCGACCGGCACGTCGGCTTCGTTGGACCTGACCTCGACGTTGACGAATAGCCCCGGACGCCAGGCTCGCTGCGGATTGGCCAGCGTGATGCGCGCCTTGGCCGTGCGCGTTTGTTCGCCGAGCAGCGCGCCGACATAGCTGATGGTGCCGGTGGCCTGGGCGTCGAAGGCGGCGGCCTTGACGGTCACTTTTTCGCCGACGCGCACCGCATTCAAATCCTTTGGCGGCACGGCGATCTCGGCCCAGACCGAGGACAGGTCGGAAATCGTGAAGACATTGGCGTCTTCCTTGACCGCTTCGCCGCGCGCGATGTGTTTCTCGACGATGGTGCCGTCGAACGGCGCGCGCAATTCATAGCGGTTCAGGTTGCCGGCGCTGCCAGCGGTGGCGCCGAGCGCAGTCAGCTTTTGCTCGGCATTGCGCACGGCGATCTCGGCTTCCTGCAGCGTTTGCCGCGCCTGCAGGTAATCCTGCTCGGCGGAGATCTTGTCTTGCCAGAGCTTCTTTTCGCGGGCATGGACGGTCTCGGCCAACGTCAGGCGCTGCCGCGCGGCCAGCAATTCGCTGCGCTGCTCGGACAAGACCGTGCTGGCGATGACGGCCAGCACTTGGCCTTTCTTGACCCGTTGGCCGAGGTTGACAGAGACGCTGTCCACCACGCCGCTCAGGCGCGGCACGACATGGGCGGTCAGGTCTTCATTGAAATGGATCTCGCCGGGCAGGACCAATGCGCTCTCGATGGTGGCCGCCGCCGCCGTCTGGATCGTCACGCCGGCGGCCTTGAGCTGCGCATCGCTCAATTCGAGCTTGCCCTCCTGCTCGGCGAAGCTGAACAAGAACGATTCCTTGCTGGTTTGCGCGGTTACGGTCGCTTCGAAGACATGCGGTTCCGCGACAGGCTCCTTGCCCTTCAAGTAATCCTTTTCCGGAGCGAAGGTGATTTCCTGCCGTTCGCCATCGGGACGCGTGAGCGTGATGGCGACCTTGGCCGCCGTGGCCGGCAGCGGCTTGCCGCCTTGGTAGAGATAGACTCGGAAATGCGGAACGCCGCTCTCTTCCGCAAGCACGGCTTCCAGCCCGAAATCGTCTTCGATCAGCAACCGGCCGCCATGCGGCCCCTTGGCGACGGCTTCCTCGCCGTGGTCGTCATGCCCGTGTTCATCCTTGTGTCCATGTTCATCCTGATGGCCATGCTTCTCGGCCCTTTTGTCATCGTGGTGGCCCGCGGCGGGATGCGTATCGGCGTGACCGTGAGCGTCCCCGGCCGTTTTCCAGTCGCTGCCGAGGATCAATCCGGCCAGGACGGCGCCGATCACGACGATGGCGGCGATGAAAAGCTTCTGTGTCTTGTTCAATGCGATTCTCATGATGGTGTCTTCTTATGGCGTGGTGGCGTACGGAACGGTGCCGAGCAAGCGGTCGATCTCGGCGCCGGCGCGGTGGGCGTCAGACAAGGCACGCAAGTACTGGGACCGGGCGGCGAGCAGCGTGCGCTGGGCATCGAGCATGTCGAGGAAGCTGAATTTGCCGTACTCGAAGCCCTTGGCGGCAGCCTCCATGGCTTGCCGGGCGGCGGGGACAATATCGTTCTGCAACACCTCGACTTCCTGGCGTGCCAAGGTCAGGCGCCCGATAGCCTGGTGCACTTCCTGGTCGAGTAGCAGCTCGGCCGACGACAATTCCTCGCGTGCCTTGTCGGCGCGGCGTCGTGCTTCGAGAAGGTTGCCGCGGTTCTGATCGAAGATCGGCAGCGGCAGCGACAGCCCGACGATAGCCCGGTTGCGCCCGAGTTCTTCGGACCGCTTGACGCCGAGCGACACGGTGAGGTCCGGGATGCGGCGGCGGCTTTCCAGGCGCGCGAGCGCCTCGCGCCGGTCGCGTTCGGCGCGTGCGCGGACGATGGCAGGCGCCTGCGGCAGCCGCTGCGTCAATGCAGCCGGATCCGGCAAGGCTGGCAAGGCCTCGGCCTGGCCCTCCGCGCGCTCGAACCGGGGCGCCGGATTGCCCCAGGTGGCCGCCAAGCGTTTGCGGGCCATGGCCAATTCCAGCTTGGCGTGCTGCAGCTCCAACCGGACGCTCGATTCGGCCACGCGTGCTTTGGTTTCCTCGACCGGCGAGACCTTGCCGGCCGTCACGCGCCGCGCGGCTGCATCGGCGCCGCGTCGGGCCAGCAGCGCCGCTTCCTCGGCAAGGCGTAATCGCTCTTGTGCGATCAATACCTCGAAAAATGCCGCGATGACCGCGGCGCGAACTTCCGCGTGCTTGGCTTGCAGTTCGGCGGCAGTCGCGGCACGCTCGTGTTCGGCCGCCGCGATGCGCGCCGACCGCTTGCCGCCCCATTCGAGCGGCAGGCTCAATTGGATCGCGGTTTCGCGCGTCTCACGACGCCGGTCTTCGGCCGTCATGTCCAGCGTCGGATTGGGCAGCGTGCCGGCCTGCCGGACGGCGGCATCGACGGCATCCAGTTCATGGCGTGCCGCAGCCAGCCCGGCATTTGTTTGCATCGCCAGCGACAGGGCTGCGGCCAAGGTCAATGACGTTGCAGGCTCTACCGTGCGGACGCCGCGCATGATCGGCGCCTCGCTGGCCGGTGATACAGGGGAAGTCACGGGTTGCGCGACAGCGCACATCCCGTATGCCGCCAAACCAAGCGGCAATAACAATCGGACCATCGAAATCTCCTGGTGGAACGGAAGAGATCGACGAGACGCGTGCGGTGATTCAGTCTAGAGGCTGTTATGAACTCAAACGGGGGGCTGCGTGCCCCCTGTTTGAGTTCATAACAGCCTCTAGGGAAAGCAAGAGTCGTCTCGTCGGGCTAGGCGACAAGACGCCGGTCGGGGCGTTGCGGCCCGTCCGGGATATGCGAAGAAAATGCGGGAGGATGAAGCCCGGCATGCGTCGTGCCTAACGGCACGGTCATGTCGGACGCAGTCATGAGGAACGATACCTGGCATCCCAGGTGGCAATACGCGCAGTCTTCGTGCGTGGTGAACGACGATGTGTCGTCGTCCGGCGTGGGCTCCTTCACGGAGCAGTCATCGCTCGGATGGCTATGATGCCCGAGATGAAAGCTCGTCATCTTTTCTTCATGCTGGCAATAGGGAGCAGCCGCGGCCCAGACGAACTGGAACGGCAACCATGCCAACAGGAAAATCAGGAGGAGTCGCTTCATGGGCAGCATCATATCACTGGATGCCGGCGCGATGAATGACGGTGCCCGCAGCCTTTGCAGCAAACGGCGCTTCGTTTGCGCAGATTTGTTCCACGCGCGCATTCGGGCGAAGACGGATGGGACGCGTGACAACGAGCGCTTGATCAGCGTCATGTGGCGGCTATGCACGGTATGAAAATAGCGGGAACGACATGGATGAATTATTCAACTTTCTTAACGGAAATTTTTCGGCGTTCCGCTGAGGGCAACAGGATGCCGATTGACATTGTCGTGCGACATGCCTCCCGCCTACAATGAACTCATACGAGGATATCGAAGATACACCGGTATCGCCTCTGAAGGAATCAGACATGGCAAGCCTGCGCGCCAGTCATGCGCGGGCTGAGTAGACCCTGTTCGTCCACAAGGCATGAGGGAGTGCGCATGGATGCAAGCAGCCGGGGCGATATGCACTTGATCGACCAAGTCCAGACGACCGAACGGTTCGAGGAACGCCTGGCGTTGCGGGTCGCCATGCCGTGCGCCGAGGCGACGGCCTATTTCACCGAAGCCGGCCGCCTGGTGCAGTGGTATGCCGGCGGCAAGATCGCCTGGATCGACGATGTCGAAGGCCAGCGGACGCGATTCTCGATCGGCGACGATTACGAGACGGAATGGGAATGGCTCGACGTCCGTCCCGATCATGTCGTGCTGCGCCAGCGCATTGAAAACAGCCCGCCCCTTGCCGCCGCGATCACCTTGACCGAGGCTGCAGGCGGCACCGAGATCGAGGTGGTGCTGGCGGGCGAGATGAGCGTGTTTTGGAAAGAAAAATTCCTGACCGGTTGGCGCGGCCTCGCACGCTTGACCGAGTTGGCGACCTTGCCGCCTGCGCATCCGGGCGCCATGCCGCAGGAATGAAAATCACGTGTCGCCGGGCTACGAGGTTGATCTTTCGGACAGAGGAGGAGCAGCCATGAAGCAGTTCCGTTTTCTCCTGCAGTGCAGCCTTCTGCTGGCGGCCGGGACGGCCCATGCGTCCCCCGTGACCGTACGAATCACGGCGCAAGAAAATCTGCCACCGAAATGGATCGCCTACGACAATCGCGTGGAAGGCGTTTGTCCGGATATTCTCGCAGCCATCGAAAAGATCGAACCCCGATTGCGCTTTACCGGGCAACGCGACGCCCGCTCGGTGCCGGTGATGGAAAAGGAGGTCGAAGCGGGCCGCATCGACGCGATGTGTGCTTTGCTGGACACGCCACGTCGTCGGCAAATCGCCCAGATTGTCGGCGCCTCCCTGTACAGCGTACGCCACAAGCTGGCTGCAGCCGCCGCCGACCCGGTCGTCGTCAACCATGTCGACGACCTGGTGCGTCTGAAGAGCCTGGTCAACACGACGCGCGGCGCCAGCTATGTCGACCAGCTGCGCGGGCTGGGCGTGGAGGTGGACGACAGCAGCGGCGACATGGCCGTCAACCTGAAAAAGGTGCTGATCGGCCGCGGGCGTTTTGCCTATATGAATGAACTGACCTTGGCGTGGATCATCCAGGTCGAAGGACTGCAGGAGAAAATCCGCATCTTGCCGGCCACTCTGAAGGAGGAGCCCATCTATTTCTGGATGGGCCGCAAAGTCGACCCTGCGACCATCAAGATGGTCGCCGATGCCCTCGACAAGCTCGCGGCCAACGGCGAGCTGGCACGCATCTATGAGCGCTGGGCGAGTGTCAAATTGAAATAGACGCAGATAGCAGTCCGCTATACCGAAATCGGCCGTTCCCCGGCCGATGCCGAACTACGCGGGTCCGCAAAATTTCCTGACGGTGATCCAGATACTGCTTTCGAATGATGGGAATAATTGCCTATCGTCCGTAGGTCGCCGTCAACGTCGCCGACCCGAGGCGATTGGCATTTAACATGTACCCGATCAGCGCCGCCGAGGCATCGTTCGGCACATCGAGTTGCTCGACCCTGAGCGCATGCACGGTAAGGATGTAGCGATGCGGCTTGTCGCCCGGCGGCGGACAGGCGCCGCCGAAGTCGAAGCGGCCGTAATCGTTGCGGCCGTGCTTCGCTTCTAACGGCAGTTTGCCCGGCTGGCCAGCATCGGCGCCGAGCCCGTTCACGGAAGCCGGCAGGTTGTACACGATCCAATGCCACCAGCCGCTGCCCGTGGGTGCGTCCGGGTCGTACATCGTCACTGCGAAACTCTTCGTGCCGGCAGGTGCGCCCGACCATTGCATCTGCGGCGAGCGATTGCCTCCGTCGCATCCGAAGCCCTTGAATACCTGGGGCGGTTTCAAGGACTGGTTGTCTTGCACGTCGGTGCTGCTGATCTTGAATGTCTCGCCGGCGTTGACGGTGGCAGCGGCAAGCATGGAACACAGGAAAAGCAGGGAAGCGGTACGGCGCATGAATGGCTCCTTTCAAAACGAGAGTCGTCATCATGCGGCGGAAGCGCGATGCAGTTCGCTCAAATTCATGCATCAAACGCTCAAATTGCCGCTTACCGTCCCGCTACGGCAGCCGGCTCGATGCCGAAGCGAGCAATGAAATTGCGCGTAAAACTCGGCACGGAGCGATAGCAGCAGGCTTGCGCGATGGATTTCAATGGCCTGCGCGTGGTCTGCAGCAACATCAGGCCATGATGCAGACGCGCTTCGAGCAGCAGCGCGCGCAGCGAGGTATTTTCTTCCGCCAGCCTGCGGCGCAAGGTGGCGCCGCTGATGTGCAGCGTGTCTTCGAAATCGGCGGAGATCCATTCGCGATCCGGTGCGGCGGCTACCAGCAGGCGGATGCGCGCGGACAGCGACGCATCGGAAACGTTCAGGAATTGCCCGTGGCCGTTCCTGGCCAGTGCAATCAGCACGCCAAGCTGTGCATGGTCGATCAGGGCAGCGTCCGGCTCGGCGGGCGCGGCGAGAACCTCCAGCAGTTGCCGCAGCGCCGGCAGCAATGGCGCGACCGGACCGCTGGAAAACGGCAGCGCGCGGCTGGTTTCCGAAACGGGTGGCATGTGCGAATTGAGCAAGGCGCGTGCGAGTTCCACGATCCGCCATGGGAAGCCGATCGTCCAAGCGCGGTAAGGAAGGTCGCCGCTCGCAGGTGGAATGTTCTCCATCGGCAGACTGGTGACCTGGTGGACCATCAGGAAGTCGCCGGGTTCGATGTTCGCCTGCGTCATGCCCAGCTCGATGCGCTTCATGCCGACCAGCGGCATGATGAGCATCGGCTGGTCTATGCCGACGGCGTTCAGCTTGTAAGCGCACTGCGCGACGATGACGACATGCTCTCCTGCTCGCAGGACGCCAGCCGGCAGCCAGTCAGGAAGGGCAGGCATGCTCGTGTTTTGAACAAGATGTTGCATCTGGAGTCATAAGGCCACCCGCCACCCCATCATTCGACCGTCACGCTCTTGGCCAGGTTGCGCGGCTTGTCCACGTCCGTTCCGCGCGCCTGCGCCGTGTGGTACGCCAGCAGCTGCAGCGGCACCACGTGCAGGATCGGCGACAGCAGGCCATAGTGCTCGGGCAGGCGGATCACATGCACACCCTCGCTCGGCGCGATGCGCGAATCGGCGTCGGCGAAGACGTACAACTGGCCGCCGCGCGCGCGCACTTCCTGCATGTTCGATTTCAGCTTCTCGATCAAGGTGTCGTTCGGCGCGACGGTGACTACCGGCATTTCATTCGTCACCAGCGCGAGCGGGCCGTGCTTGAGCTCGCCGGCCGGATAGGCCTCGGCGTGGATGTAGGAAATCTCCTTCAGCTTCAAGGCGCCTTCGAGCGCGATCGGGTAATGCAGGCCGCGGCCGAGGAACAGGGCGTTTTCCTTGCGCGCGAATTCCTCGGCCCAGGCGATGATCTGCGGTTCCAGCGCCAGCACGGCGCCGATCGCGACCGGCAGGTGGCGCAACGCCTTCAGGTGCGCGGCTTCCTGTTCATCGCTCAGACGACCGCGCACTTGGGCGAGCGATAGCGCGAGCAGGAACAGGGCGACCAGTTGCGTCGTGAAGGCCTTGGTGGAAGCGACGCCGACCTCGACGCCGGCGCGCGTGATATAGGACAGCATGCATTCGCGTACCATCGCGCTGGTCGCGACGTTGCAGATGGTCAGCGTGTTGACCATGTCCTGCGCCCGCGCATATTTGAGCGCGGCGAGCGTATCCGCGGTTTCGCCGCTCTGGGAAATCGCGACGACGAGGGCGTTCGGATTCGGCACTCCGTCGCGATAGCGGTACTCGCTGGCGATCTCGACACTCACCGGGATGCGCGCGATTGATTCGATCCAGTATTTCGCGGTCAGGCCGGAGTAGTAACTCGTGCCGCAGGCGAGGATCAAGACCGAATCGATCTTCTTGAAGACCTTGTAGGCCTCGTCGCCGAACAACTCGGGCATGATCGCGGCGACGCCCTCGAGCGTGTCGCCGATGGCGCGCGGCTGCTCGAAGATTTCCTTCTGCATGTAGTGGCGGTAAGGGCCGAGTTCGGCCTGGCCGGTATGCGCATGCACGGTGCGCACTTCGCGCGCCGCCGGCTTGCCGTTGGCGTCGACGATCCAGTAGCGCTGCAATTGCAGATCGACCACGTCGCCTTCTTCGAGATAGATGATCTGGTCGGTGGTGCCGGCCAGCGCCATCGCGTCCGAGGCGAGGAAGTTCTCGCCGTCGCCGACGCCGACGATCAGCGGCGAACCCTGGCGCGCGCCGACCACGCGATGCGGCTCGTCGCGGCAGAACACGGCGATCGCATAGGCGCCGTGCAGGCGCTTGACGGCTTGCTGCACGGTGTCGAACAAGTCGCCGTTGTACATGTGGTCGATCAGGTGGGCGATGACCTCGGTGTCGGTCTGGCTCTCGAATTCATAGCCGGCGGCCTTCAGCTCGGCGCGCAATTCGTCGTGGTTCTCGATGATGCCGTTGTGCACCAGCGCGATGCGCTCGCGCGAGAAATGCGGATGGGCGTTGTGCGACGCCGGCGCGCCGTGCGTGGCCCAGCGCGTGTGGGCGATGCCGGTGAAGCCGGACAGTCCGGACCTTTCCACCTGCTGTTCGAGTTCCGCCACGCGCGCGATGCTGCGCGAACGCTGGAGCGTGCCGTCGACATGCAGGGCGACGCCGCAGGAATCGTAGCCGCGGTATTCGAGACGTTTCAAGCCTTGCAACAGGATCGGGGTGATATTGCGCTGCGCGACCGCGCCGACGATGCCACACATGGAAGCTCCTTGTTGTTGTGAATGAGGACGGCTCTATCCTAGAAGCAGGTGTAAGAAATAAGTTGTCTAAAAACAGAAGAAAGTGAAGAAAAATTTCACCGACATGGTGTGTTGAAATAAAATTCCAAAATAAGACAACATTGGAAATTTTATTCAATGAACGCAAAACCTGTCATCGAACTGGACGAACTCGACCGCCGCATCTTGAATGCCTTGCAAGTCGATGCCTCGCAAACCAACAATGAATTGGCGGCGCGTGTCCACGCTTCGCCGCCGACCTGTCTGCGGCGGGTCAACCGCCTGGTGGCGGCCGGCGTGATCGAGCGCGAGGTGGCGATCGTGGCGCCGGAGAAGGTCGGGCCGGCGCTGACGGCGATCGTGGAAATCACGCTCGATCATCAGGGAGCGGAAAGAATGGCGGAATTCGAAGCCCTGGTCGCGCACGAGGATGCCGTGCTGCAGTGCTATCGCGTCTCGCCGGGGCCGGATTTCGTGCTGATCGCGCAAGTGGCCGATATGCCGGCCTACCATGCCTTCGCGCACCGCGTGTTCGCGGCGCATGCCAATGTGCGCAACGTGCGCAGCTTCTTCTCGATCCACCGCAGCAAGTTCGAGACGCGGATCGCCGTGTGAATCGAGAATGGCTTACTTCTTGTTGTTCTTGACCGGCCGTTTCCAGTTCTCGATCGTCCATTGCCGCATGCGCGACATGGTCAGCTTGCCGGGCGGGGCGTCGCGCGTCAGCGTGGTGCCGGCGGCGATCGTCGCGCCTTCGCCGACCGTGACCGGGGCCACCAGTTGCGTATCGCTGCCGATGAAGGCGTCGTCCTCGATGACGGTGCGATATTTGTTGGCGCCGTCGTAGTTGCAGGTGATCGTGCCGGCGCCGACGTTGACGCGCGCGCCGATCGTTGCGTCGCCGATGTAGGCAAGGTGATTGGCCTTGCTGCGCGCCGCGATCCGGCTATTCTTCACTTCGACGAAATTGCCGATGTGGACCTCCTCGGCCAGTTCGGCGCCGGGACGCAGCCGTGCGTACGGGCCGATGACCGAGGCGGCGCCGACCACGGCTTCCTCGATATGGCAGAACGGGTTGATGACGGCGCCGCGCGCGACGCGCGCATTGGCAATCACGCAATGCGCGGCGATCGTCACGCCGTCTTCGAGTTCGACATGGCCTTCGAATACGCAGCCGACATCGATGCTGACGTCGCGTCCGCACGACAGCGTGCCGCGCACGTCGATGCGGGCCGGATCGGCCAGCGTGACGCCTTGTTCGAGCAGCCGGTTCGCGATATTGCGCTGATGGATGCGTTCGAGCTCGGCCAACTGGACCTTGCTGTTGACGCCCATGGTTTCCCATTCGGCGTCCGGCTGCGCCGACACCACCGCGACCCGGTCGCCGACGGCGCGCGCCACGATATCGGTCAGGTAATACTCGCCTTGCGCGTTGTCGTTCGACAGGGTGGTCAGCCAGCGCTTCAAGTGCGCCGTCGGCGCGGCCATGATGCCGGTATTGACTTCGCGGATCGCGCGCTCGGCGTCGGTCGCATCCTTCTGTTCCACGATGCGGACGATGTCGCCGGCGGCGCCGTCCGCGCGCACGATGCGGCCGTAGCCGGTAGGATTCTGCAGGTCGACGGTGAGTATCGCCAACTTATTTCCGCCGGCAATGTCTAACAGGCGCTGCAGGGTGGCCGGCGTGGTCAAGGGCACATCGCCGTACAGCACCAGCGTCGGCTCGGCATCGTCGAGATGCGCCGCCGCTTGCATGACGGCGTGGCCGGTGCCGAGTTGCGGCTCCTGCTTCGCGAAGATCAGATCGTCCGCCTGCAGGGTTTGCGGCACCAGCTCGCCGCCGTGGCCGTAGACCACGCACAGCCGGTTCGGCTTGAGTGCGCGGGCGGTGTCGATGACATGCGAAAGCAGGGGCTTGCCGGCCAGCGGATGCAGCACTTTCGGCAGTGCGGAATGCATGCGCTTTCCCATGCCGGCTGCGAGGATGACAATGTTCATAGGGGATCTGAGGAAGTGATGCAAAATTCTAGCATGCGCTCCTGGCATACTTGGGTGCTCAGGATGCTGACCATCGCCGGCATCGCGGCGCTGGCCGCCTGCAATACGGCACGTATCGGTTACAACCACGGCGAGGCGCTGACTTATTGGTGGCTCGATCGCTATATCGATGTCGACGCCGAGCAACGGCCATTGGTCAAGCAGAGCATTGCCCGCTTGTTCGATTGGCATCGCCAGACCCAACTGCGGGATTATGCGCGGCTGCTGACGCGGACGCGGCAACTGGTGCAGCATCCGGTCGAGGCGCGCGAATTGCTGCTTACCTACGAGGACGCCAGGAAGCGCATGTTCGACGTGATCGAACGCGCCTTGCCGGATCTCGCCGACCTGGCATTGACATTGAAGCCGGAGCAGATCGCCCGCATCGAACGGAAATTCGCTTCGAACAACGAAAAATTTCGCAAGGAATACCTGCGCGGCGATATCGAGGAGCGGCAGCGCATACGCTTCGAGAAGCTCATGGAGCAGGCCGAGTATTGGTTCGGCGACTTCAGCGGCGAACAGGAGGCGCTGATCCGCAAGGCTTCGGACGCGCGCGTGCTGAACAATGAGCTCTGGCTGGCCGGCCGCCAGTTGCGCCAGCGCGAAATGATCGCGATGCTAAGGAAGATCCAGGCGGAGCGTCCGAGCCGGGAGGCGGTGATGGCGATGCTGCGCGAGTACGCGTCGACCATGATCGAGCATTCCGGCGGCGGCGAGCACGAATTGTTCTACGATGCGGCGCGCGACGGCGCGGCCGGCGTTGCCGCCGTCGTCGTCAACTGCGCGACGCCGGAGCAGAGGGTGCGGGCGGCGCAGCGCTTGCAGCAGTGGATCGACGACTTCGATGCGCTGGCGATGCGTCAATGAGCGTGCATTCGCCCTATTGGTCTCCAACGGCTCCCTTGTAGGCTGCCAGCAGCTTCGCGTATTCCTCCTTCGGAGCCAATTGCAGCAAGTCGAGGTAGGCATCCAACGCGCCCGCGCAACCTTGTTGAAACGCCGTCGCCAAAATGCCGTGTCCGCCGGATGTCATATCAAGCGAGGAAGCGCGCAGCTCCTCCGGGACTTCTACAAGAAGATCGCCAAATGCCCTGACCGCCGCTTCGTTTCCTTGGAGGATACCGGCCATGAGCGGAGATATGCCGCTGGAGTGCGGCGCATTAATGATGGCCGCTCGACTCTCCGGCGGCGCCAGCTTCAGGACATGGCGGAACGCCGCAACCATATCCGCGTATCCGAATTGCAGCGCGGGATAAAGCGCTGTGGCGCCATTGGGGGCCTTCTTCAGCATCAGCGCGATACGATCGTTTTCGGGGAGCAAGGTCAGCAGATCTGCATAGGCGACGACCGTATCCGCATGCCTGTTTTGCATCGCCATATAGAAACCGCCGACGCCGGCGCCGTTACCGACATCGATCAAGGCGAGCTGCTTGACGTGAGATAAGTTCTGTACCGAATGCTTCAATTTTTCCAATTCTCCGGACAACCCCGCGCACAGAAAGTGATAAACAACGGTGGGGGTAAGGCGATGGTAGGCATTGCTGGTCAAGCATATCTTCGGCGATTGTTCGCCGTGCGGCTCAAGTAACTGCTGCGATGCATGCGAGCGTACGTGAATCAAGGAAACTGCGTTGGGCTCCGGATAGAAATGTTGTAGATGCTCATGGCTGGACAGCAAGGACTTCATGGTCAGCGCTCCGATGATCTCCATGTCAGCGCCCTTGCATCGCGTATGCGTCGTGGTCATGTTCGGATCGAACATTTTTACGACATGCCATAATTGTCCGCTCTTTTCCTTGATCCTCAAGCCTAGGCCCATCACATGCGTGGTCGTGGAAACGAGCATCAAGCGCGTCAACTCCTTTTTTTGCCGCATCGCGCCGAATTGATCAATCAGGAAGTTTCCCAATTTGTCGTTGTCGACCAGATAGCGTTCCGATGATTGCTCCTTGAATTTCGCGAGGAAATTCCTGCTCTCCATAGTCACGTTATTCGCGATTGCGTCGATGCTCTTGTAGCGATCAAAAGAAAATTTGATCCGTTCAGGGTCCTTGACCATCTGTTCAAGATAGTCGCTTGTCAGTTCGACGCAGGCGATTGGCTCATAGGTATTCGTGAATGTCGCCAGATTGTTGTACTGGCGGGGCAAGCCGAGCTTGAAAGGCTGATAGGGATACTCCTTGATGACATCGGACAGCGCCTTGTCCTGGAGCGCGTGTGCGTTCCGCAGCACGGAACGGAACTGCGGCTGCGTCAGGCTCTCGATCGATTCAGGGCAGAGAAGGAGAAGCGCGCGTGCGACATCGGGACGTTTTTGATTCACCGCAGCCAGCCATAGGTCGCGCTCATTCGCCTTGCCGCGCAATTTCGCGAACAGTTTTTTCGACTCGCCGATATCTCCGTCCCGCAATGCATGATCTAGATCGGTGAGCGTCCTTTTTCCATCGTCCTCTGTCGGGTATAGCTTCTCTTTGAGTCGAAAGAACGCGAACAGCTCATTCATCGTGGACGACAGGAAATGAACGGATTTTGAGATTCGCGGAGCGATTCCTCGACGCAGTAGATATTCGGCAAACTCGACGTCATTGTTGCCGACGACCAGATCCATTAGGTCTGACGTTTCCGATTGATCGAAAAATCCGACGACATCGGTTAATGCCTGCTTTACCTCCCGTGAACACCTTTCTTGATATGCATAGCGCAGAAGTTTTACCACGTTCGGAAGGATTTTCGTCGTTCCCCAGTTTTCAGAAATTAGCAGGTTCCGTATGGTCGTCGCGTCGTTCTTTTTGATTCCATCAATGATCGACGACGTGGTGTCTCTATCGGAAGTGAAATCAAAATATTTTGAAGTGCTGAAATTGATCATGGATGTCACCAAAGAAAATGTCAAAAGCCCAATTTATTAAATTGCGAGCAGAAGTCGCTAATAAGTGTGAGGTTGACGAACATTGCACGGTGCCAAGTCACCAATATATTGAGCGGGATTCGCGGTGGCCAATCAATTGGAGAAGACTCATGGAAAAATTCTCAATCAATGAAACTCTACGCACTCGAGCGACAGAAGGGCAAGAAAAATTTATCTGTATCGTGCGGGAGTTTCAAAAACTTCTCGGCATTCATTCCGAGACTTCAGAAAGCATGGGAAGCGTCGCGTTTCGACTCGACGAAACTGCCATTGACGTCATGTATTGCGGATTGCTTGATCCGGCCACCATGGTTGTGACCGTCGAATTTCCGCCGCCGAAAGGTGCCGAGATGACGATGTATCGGACCCTGCTGGAACTGAATGCACTGTCCCTATGCGATCGGCATGCGTACGGAGTGCGTCCGGAAACCGGTAACTGCTTGTTGATTGCGCGTTTGCCGGTGGATGAGATGAGCGGCGAGGCGTTGATTGCATATCTCGATCATCTGACGGATGCCATGGAGGCCGGAAAGAAGGTCTTGCATCCTGAGCAGGCGACGTTTCAGCAGAGTTTTGTCTAGCTAGCGTGAATTTTGAATCTACAGAATAAGCCGTGGCGCGCATTCAGTGCGCGTTGAAACTTAATAGATGCTGCAGATCTCTTGGCGCGAATGGCGAGCCGAAATTTCCTCTTCTCTGTTTGCGCTGAGAAATGCTCTGCGGTTGTCAATCTTAAGAAAGAAAGATATAAAAATGCTGAGTGGTGTTAATGGTAACCAATACATTCCTGTTCAAAATAATCAGAACGTTGTTAAAACGAAGAGTCATCTCATCTCGAAATTTACCGAGAAAGAAGCCGTCTATGTCGATTTAAATATTCATCGCGACGGGCAAGATGTATTCCAAAAAGGAGAATTTATTATTCCCAAGTCTTCCTTGAAGGAAGTGGCATGCAATCTTGGGGCATTTGGTCGACTAGCCCCCAATGTGCTAGGAGCAATGGTGAACCAGCTTGTATTTTCCTTTGTGTCGCAAGCGATTGGTTCTCTAGTGGAAAATCATATGAGAAGCAGCTCTGGAATCCCGGATGCCGACTCGGAGTATGGGTACGACGCCAGGATGGCGGATGGGCTAGGACAATTTGCAGGCTTCTTGGCGGGTACGGCCGCCAAGCACATTTTAGAGGGTGTTTGGAAAGGCGTTCAATGTGGACTGGAAAAAGTTTATCCAGGATGTTCTCGACACCTCAACTTCGAAATTGGCATCCAAGGCAATTGTGCGAGATATACAAATGATCTCCTGTCGGGAATGTCCGATATAGCTATGGAGTATGTTGCCCTTGCTTGTGTCAATGGGCTTGAGGCTGGCTTACCCAAGGAGCAGACGAACAATCCCACTCGTTCAGCTTTTGCGATTAGCTATGCTTGTCAATTGATGTCGATGGCATTTAAAACTGCAGTGATGCTGTGTTGCTTCAATAAGGCAAGCGACAAGGGCAATGTTCGTTTGGAAAAACTGGTGGGAGGGAAGGATAACTCAGAAAAAATCTCTTCGCTTAGCGATGGTCATATGACTACCAATGAGATCGACATCTTTTCCGGTAAAGAAAAGGTTACGGTTCCGCGATCGAAATTGACGGAATGTTTTCCTGAAAGTGTAATTAATCTTGTTACTAATGTCGCTGGATTTGGCGCTGGCTTGATTCTTACAATTCCCTACAAGAGTGCAAAGACAGCCGTGAGCTATGTGCGAGGAGCCGTGGCAGGTGTAGTGTCCACGGGAGCGAAATTGCTTTGGAGTTGTTTCGTGACCAATCGTCAATCCGATCGCAGTTCCAGTACTACTAATAACAATCCACAAAATGTCGTCAACAGCGGCAACAACATCAACACTAATGTCATTAACGTGAAGCCGAGGAACGCCCCCTAATAGTTGCCATATTATTGCTTAAATTAGGCCGTCGTCCGAGCGCAGAATGATAGTTTCGGACACGGCCGTGCCGCCGGTCGTCGCGCATGGCTCCTCGTCGAAGGCAATGTCGCCGTTCGGATCCGCGATGCCGCTCGCCTTGAGGCCGGCGAAGTCGAAACGATTGCGATCCATCAGGTGCGACGGCGCGATCGTCGACAGCGCCGAGAACGTGTTCTCGACGCGGCCCGGATATTTCTTTTCCCATTCGCGCAGCATGGCCTTGATCTGCTTGCGCTGCAGGTTTTCCTGGCTGCCGCACAGGTCGCAGGGGATGATCGGGAATTGCTTGACCTGGGCGTAGCGTTCGGTATCGGCTTCCTTCACATAGGCCAGCGGACGGATCACGATATGCTTGCCGTCGTCCGATACCAGCTTGGGCGGCATGCCCTTCAGCTTGGCGCCGAAGAACATGTTGAGGAAGAAGGTTTCGAGGATATCGTCGCGATGGTGGCCGAGCGCGATCTTGGTGGCGCCGAGTTCGTCGGCCACGCGGTACAGGATGCCGCGCCGCAGCCGCGAACACAGCGAGCAAGTCGTCTTGCCTTCCGGGATTACGCGCTTGACGATGCTGTAGGTATCCTGGTTCTCGATGTGGAAGGGCACGCCGATCTTCGTCAGATATTCTGGCAAGATGTGGGCCGGGAAGTTCGGCTGCTTCTGGTCGAGATTGACGGCGACGATGTCGAAATGGATCGGGGCGCGCTCGCGCAGCGTCAGCAGGATGTCGAGCAAGGCATAGCTATCCTTGCCGCCCGACAGGCAGACCATCACCTTGTCGCCGTCTTCGATCATGTTGAAGTCGCCGATCGCCTGCCCGACCTGGCGGCACAGGCGCTTGTGCAGCTTGTTGTTCTCGTAGGCGATCTTCTCCGCCTTCTTCAGGCTTGCGGCATCGTTGCTGGTTGCTTCCATGATGGCTTCCATGATTACTTCTCTTCCTTCAGGTGAAACACTTCCACGCCGACGCATTCGCAATCGGGGTAGACGTCCGGCTTGGCGGTCGATACGCGCACGGCGCGCACTTTCGGGTGGGCCAGCATCGCGCGTGCGACGTCGTCGCAGAGCGTTTCCTGCAGGTGGATGTGGCCTTGCGCCATGCGGCGCGCGATCGTGTTGCGGATGAAGTCGTAATCGACGACCTCGTGCAGGTGATCGTGCTTGGGCGTCGACACCGCGAGCGGGATGAACAGGTCGACGTTGATCAGCACGCGCTGCTCGCCCTTCTTTTCGAATTCGTGCACGCCGATGTTGATCTGGACTTCGTATTCGCGCAGGAACAGCCGGCGGCAATCGCGCAATTCGGGATGGAGGAGCAAGGTATGCATGACGGGTGGCGTTGAGGGTGGAATTATTTGGTGAGGAACATCACGTCGCGCGACAGCGGCACCAGGTGCTGGCCGCCGTCGACGATCAACGTCGTTCCGGTGATGGCCGGAGCAGAGGCGACGAAGCAGACCGCCTGGGCGATATCGTCGGGCGTGCTCGATCTGCCGAGCGGCGTGACGGTATGCGCCTTCTTGAATCCTTCTTCCGACTGGTCGCCCGAGACGAGCGAGATGCCGGGCGCGACGCCGACCACGCGCACTTTCGGCGCGAGCGCTTGCGCCAGCATCGTGGTTGCGCTGTGCAGCGCGGCCTTCGACAGCGTATAGGATAGGAAGTCCGGATTCAGGTTGAACAGCTTTTGATCGAGCAGGTTGACGACGACCGCCTGTTCGCCGTCGGGCGTCGCCTCATGCAAGGCTTGCGCGAGCAGGATCGGCGCGGCGACGTTGGCATGCATGTGCGCATCCAGCCGCGCCGTCGAGAAATCGGCGGCGCCGTCGTAATCGAATAGCGATGCATTATTGACTACGCAGCCGATGCGTCCGCCGAGCGCCGCGCCGGCGCGCGCCGGCAGCAGCTTGACCGCCGCTTCGTCGGCCAGGTCGCACTGCAGCGCCGCCGCGCGCCGGCCGAGAGCTTCGATGTCGCGCGCGGTCGCCTCGGCTTCCGCCGCCGAGCGTCCGTAGTGAACGGCCACATCCCAGCCATCCTTCGCCAAGCCGAGCGCGATCGCGCGGCCGATGCGCTTGGCCGCGCCGGTGACGAGTGCAACTTTTTGGCCTTTCGTGGTCATAGCAAAGGATGAACGTTTTTTCGGGAGGGAAACCGGCCGCCGAGACGATTTTCTTCGTAGTCCCGAACCGATTTCAATACAATATCGATCATGCAACTGCAATTGCCAGAACCTTCTTTCGACGCCCAGATGGCGTCGCGCTCGCTCCAGACCCTGATCGCCAACGACATTCGTCACAATTCCGGCTGGATTTCGTTCGCCCGCTACATGGAGCTGGCGCTGTATGCGCCCGGCCTCGGTTATTACAGCGGCGGTTCGGCAAAACTCGGCAAAGACGGTGATTTTACAACCGCGCCCGAGATTACGCCGCTTTTCGGGCAGACGATCGCCCACGTCGCGGCCGACCTGATGCGGCAGAGCGCGCCGCAGATCATGGAGTTCGGCGCCGGCACCGGCAAGCTGGCTTACGACATCCTGAGCGAGTTGAAGGAATCCGGCGTGCCGCTGCACCGCTATTTGATCGTCGAAGTCTCGGGCGAATTGCGGGCGCGCCAGGAGCGCACGCTGCGCGGCTTTCCCCAAGTGCGCTGGCTCGATCGCTTCCCGCAAGCGTTCTCCGGCGTGGTGATCGGCAACGAGGTGCTCGACGCGATGCCGGTGCATCTCGTGCTCAAGACAGAGCAAGGCTGGAAAGAGCGCGGCATCGGCTTGTCCGGCTTGTCGGCGAAAAAATTCGCCTGGCGCGACCGGCCTTGCGATCCGGCGCTGGTCGGGCAGATACCGGACGCCGCCGAACTGCCTGTCGGCTACCTGACCGAAGTCCATCCGGTCGCCACCGGCTTCATGCACACGCTCGGCCGGATGCTGTGTTCCGGCCATGCGGATTCCGGACTCGGCGGCGCGGCGCTGTTGTTCGATTACGGCTTTCCGGCGCACGAGTATTACCTCGCCCAGCGCGTGCGCGGCACGCTGATGTGCCATTATCGCCATCATGCGCACGACGATCCGCTGTATCTGCCCGGCTTGCAAGACATTACCGCCCATGTCGATTTCACGGCCATGGCGCGCGCCGCGCTCGATGCCGGGCTCGATATGCTCGGCTACACGAGCCAGGCCGCTTTCCTGCTCGATGCCGGCATCGGCGATCTGCTGCTGCGCACTTCGCCGGAGGATGAGCGCCGCTATCTGCCGCAAGCCAATGCGATGCAAAAGCTGATTTCGCCGGCCGAGATGGGCGAGCTGTTCAAGGTGCTGGCGGTCGGCAAGCAGGTCGCGCTGCCCGAGAAATTCGGCCGCAACGACCGCAGCGGGCGCTTGTAAGGCCGGGACGGACAAAGGGAGGGGTAATGATTCGCTGGGTTCTCGTCATCTTCATCGCCTTGATCCTGTTTTCGGCCGCCTTGCCGTGGCTGGAAAAGCTCGGCATCGGCCGCCTGCCCGGCGACATCCGCTTCAAGCTGTTCGGCCGGGTCTTCATGCTGCCGTTCGCTTCCACCGTGCTGCTCTCGGCCGTTGCTTTTTTGATAGCGCAAGTGTTCTGAGCCTGCTCCTGCTTGTTGATATTTATCAAGGCCCTGCTCCAAAGCAGGTCTAGTATCGGAAAGTTGCCTGGCAGCATTCTTCTTCGGCGGACGCACTATGGAGCCTGCCTTGATCGGCAACATGCGGCTTGGCCATTCCCGCCGTCTTTTATTGCTTCTTTGGCAGGTTAGGCGGGACAGGTTCCCGCCATGGCGCCATATTTGCACGACAACGTTTGATGCTTTCCGGTAATCCGGATAATGGACGGCTATCCAATTGCGCATGTCGCGAGACGATGCCGGGATGGCATCCGATCGGTTTCATCCAGGGGGCAGTGCCATGCACCATGCCGAGAACAATAATGTGATCCCCGATACCGATATCTTCGCGATGACCGGTGAACCGCTTCTTGCGGCCGAACTCGCCGGCGAGCCGCTCCTCGACTCCTTCTCCGGCGCCGCCGGCGCCCGGATCGCCCATCCGCATGCGTTGCACGAAACGGCGCGCCATGCGATGCGCTTTCGCCGTCTGCAGCTCAGCTTCGTTTTCGCCGGCCTGTATCTCGTGGCGCTGGCGGTGTTCCACTGGCAGGGCCTGATCGATCGTCCGACCTTCGCGATCGCGGCCGCTCTGCTGTGCGGCGCCACCGCCGTGTTTTACGGACTCTTCATCGGCGGCACGAAACGGAAGATCCGCGAATGGAACCTGTCCGCGCCGATCGCGCTATGCAGCATCGCCATCATGCTCTGGCTGACCTACGCGGCGCCCGCGACGCGCATCATTTTCGCGCCGTTCATCTTCGCCACGATCGCTTGCTGCATGTATCGGCTGCGACAGAGAGCCGTCTTGATGCTATGCGTCGGCACGCTGGCCGGTTATGCCGCCGTGATCGGCCTCCATCATTTGCGGCTCGGCGCCGGGGCGGCGGTCGATGCCGCCATGCTTAGACAGGACTTGCTGCACTGGTTCGTCCTGGCGCTGACCTTGCCGAGCTTCGTCTTGCTGACCGGCCGCCTGCAGCGGCTGCAAGGCGCCTTGCGCCAAGCCGGCATGAGGATCCGCAATATCGAGGAACACGCGCGCCGCGATCCGCTGACCAACAGCTACAACCGGCGCTACATGGTGACGGCGCTCGAAGAACAGAAGCGTTATGCCGACGGCAGCGGCGCGCCGCTGTGCCTGGCGGTGATCGATCTGGATCATTTCAAGCGCATCAACGACGAAGTCGGCCACCTGGCCGGAGACGACGTGCTGCGCACTTTCGTCGCCATCGCGCAACGCAACGTGCGCGAGACCGACATCTTCGGCCGCTACGGCGGCGAGGAATTCCTGCTGGTGCTGCCGAACACTTCCCTGCTGGAAGCCTTCAACATCGCCGAACGGCTGCGCGAACGCGTCGAGCGGCACGACTGGCATCACGGCTTGCGCCAGCCGGTGACGGTGTCGATCGGATTGACCCAGTACATCAGCGGCGAATCGGTGCTCGAGCTCTTCTCGCGCACCGACACCGCGATGTATCTCGCCAAGCGCGGCGGACGCAACCAGGTGGTCGCCGAAGAGCCGGCGGCCGGGTTGTGGCAAAACGCCGACTGAGGCTTCCTCCCTTTGCCATCGATTCTTCCGCCGTCGTCGCGCGGCGGTACAACTTCGCGGCCATAGGTGCTAAAGTTCGATCAGATACGGCCGTGACCAACAGTATTGCGGGACGGGGCGTTTGCCATCCACGCGCCGCCGAGCGATAGCCGGCCCTGCATTTCCGAGCGAGCGATATGAAAGAATTCAGCAGTCTGACTGCGCTGATCGTCGAACCCCAGTCCGGCATGCGGATGAGCCTGCACAACATGCTCAACCTGTGCGAAATCACCAAGATCGACCATGCCGTCAGTTCCGGCACGGCGATCCGGCCGCTGCAGAACAAGGTCTACGACATCATCCTGTGCGAATACGATCTCGGCGAAGGCCAGGACGGCCAGCAACTGCTCGAGGATCTGCGCCATAACAAGCTGATCCCGCTGTCGACCATCTTCATCATGGTGACCGCCGAGCGCACCCAGGAAAAGGTGGTGAGCGCCGCCGAACTGGCGCCGACCGACTATCTCTTGAAACCGTTCACGGCCGACGCGCTGCTCGAGCGCATCGCCAGGGCGGTGGAACGCCGTTCACTGTTCATGCCGATCTACCGGCTGATGGAGCACGGCAGCCTGCCCGAGGCGATCGAGGCTTGCGCCGAAGGAGAGAAGGCTTCGCCCAAGTTCGCGGTCGATTTCATGCGCTTGCGCGCCGAACTCCATGTCATCCTCGGCCACGCCGCCGAGGCCGAAGCCATCTATTGCAAGCTGCAGGAACTCAAGGCCGTCGCCTGGGCGCGGCTCGGGTTGGCCAAGACCTTGTACATGCAGAATCGCTTCGCGGAAGCCGAGGAAATGCTCGGCGGCATCGTCGCCGAGAATCCGCAATTCCTCGACGCCTACGATTGGCTGGCCAAGGCGCACGAAGCCGTCGGCAAGCTTCCCGAGGCGAAGGGCGTGCTGCAGGACGCGGTGTCGATCTCTCCTCACGCGGTCCGGCGCTTGCGCAAGCTCGGCCAGGTCGCGCTCGAAACCGGCGACGTCGAAACGGCGGAGGCCTCGTTCCAGAAGGTCGTGACGAAAGCGAAATATTCCGAATTCCGCGATCCGGAGGACCACGTCCGGCTGGTCAAGACCTTGGTTCGGAAGGGCGATACCCAACAGGCAGCCGTGGTCGTGCGCGATATGGAAAAGACGCTGTCCGGGTCGGCCAAGACGCCGGCCTGCCGCGCGATTTCCGCCGGCATGATCCATGAGTCCAACGGCGACGCCGAGCGCGCCGCCGAGGAATTCGCCGCCGCCGTCGCCGCCTGCCGCGGCGCGGCTGGCCTGTCGAACGAGACGAAGCTGGATCTGGCCAAGAGTTGTCTTGACAACAATCTCCAGGACAACGCCGCCGAAGTCATGCTCGACGTCATGAACAACTCCGCCGACGACGCCGCCATGGCCAAGGCGATCGCCGTGTTCGAGCAGGCCGGGCATAAGGAACTGGCCGAGAAAGTCGCCAAGGAGAGCCGGCGCCAGGTGGTCGAACTGATCTCGAGCGGTGCCGATAAGGCGCGCCAGGGCGATTACCGCGGCGCGGTCGATCTGATGATTGCTGCGGCGCACAAACTGCCCGACAATCCGCAAGTCGTGTTCAATGCCGCGGTGGCGGTGCTCAAGTGCCTCGAAAACATCGGCTGGGACAGCAAGCTCGCCGGCCATGCGCGCTGGTATATCGAGAATGCGCGCCGCCTCGATCCGACCAATCCGCGCCTCGAACCCTTGGGCGATTTATATCAGCAGATTCTAAAAAAATATGGCATTCTTCCGGCCCAAGTGACGGCAAAACCGCCACTGCGCGCATAGCGCGGGCGGGATGAATTCCCGCCGCGGCGGCGCCCGCGATCCGGCGCCATTCGCTAACTACTCCAAGGAAGAGACACTCGTGAATCAATACGTGATCGGCGCACTCGTTGCTGCGCTCGCCGCGGGCATCGCCAATGCCCACCAAGCTTCGCAAGGTTCCGGTCCGACCCAGTCGGCCGCTCCATCCTCCGCTTCCGCCGGACATGCCGTTTCCGGCATCGACAAACACAATATCGATAACGGTGTGCGTGCCCAGGACGATTTCTATCGTCATGTGAACGGCAACTGGCTCAAGAAGACCGACATCCCGGCGGACAAGATCGGCTGGGGCGCCTTCCATGAAATCAATGAGGCCATCCAGCCCCAGCTGCGGGCGCTGATCGAGGAAGCGGCGAAGAACGGCAAGGATAGCGAGGCCAGGAAGATCGGCGACCTGTTCGCCAGCTTCATGGACGAAGCCAGGCTCGAGACGCTCGGCTTGAAGCCGCTCCAGGCCGAATTCGCGAAAATCGCCGCCGTCACCGACAAGAAGCAGATCCCGGCGCTGATCGCCCACTTCAACCGCATCGGCGCCACCGCTCCCTATTTCGCGGAAGTTCATCAGGATGCCAAGGACGCGACCAAGTACGTGGTCGACTTCGTGCAATCCGGTCTCGGCTTGCCCGATCGCGACTATTACCTGAAGGACGACGACGCCAAGCTCAAGGATGTGCGCGCCAAGTACCAGGCCCACATCGAGAAAATGCTGTCCCTGGCCGGCGACAAGAACGCCGCCGCCGGAGCGAAGGCCGTGGTCGAACTCGAAACCGAACTGGCCAAGGTGCAATGGACCAAGGTCCAGAACCGCGATCCGGTGAAACTCTACAACAAGAAGGAAATCGCCAAGCTCGGCGAGATGATGCCCGGCTACGACTGGAAATCCTATCTCGCCGCCGCCGGCATCGACGGCAAGGTCGACTACGTGATCGTGCGCCAGCCGAGCTATATGATCGGCTTCGGCGAAGCGCTGAAGAAGGCTTCGCTCGAGACGTGGAAGACTTATCTGCGCTGGCACCTGCTGTCGTCCTATTCGGTTTACCTGCCGAAGGCATTCGACCAGGAGAATTTTGCCTTTTACAGCACGACATTGCGCGGCGTGCCGCAGCAGCAGCCGCGCTGGAAGCGCGCGGTCGGCCTGGTCGAGCGTTCGATCGGCGAAGGCCTCGGCAAGCTGTACGTGGCCAAGCATTTCCCGCCCGAGCACAAGGCGCGCATGGATAAGCTGGTCGCCAATCTCCTGGAAGCCTATCGGCAGAGCATCGACACGCTCGACTGGATGGGCCCGGAAACCAAAAAAGAAGCCCAGAAGAAGCTTTCGACCTTCAGTCCGAAGATCGGTTATCCGAGCAAATGGCGCGACTATTCGGCGCTGCGGGTGGTGCGCGATGACCTCGTCGGCAACGTGATGCGCGCCAACAGCTTCGAGTTCGAACGCAACATCGCCAAGCTCGGCAAGCCGATCGACCGCGAGGAATGGTTCATGACGCCGCAGCAGGTGAATGCCTACTACAACCCGGAAATGAATGAAATCGTGTTCCCGGCCGCGATCCTGCAGCCGCCGTTCTTCAATGCGACCGCCGACGATGCGGTGAATTACGGCGGCATCGGCGCCGTGATCGGCCACGAGATCAGCCACGGCTTCGACGACGAAGGCAGCCAATACGATGAGAAAGGCAACCTGCGCAATTGGTGGACCAAGGAAGACCATGAGAAATTCGGCGCCAAGACCAAGCGCCTGATCGAGCAGTACAGCGCGTTCAGCCCGGTGCCCGGCTACAAGCTCAACGGCGAGCTGACGCTCGGCGAAAACATCGCCGACAACTCCGGTCTGGCGATCGCCTACAAGGCTTACAAGCTGTCGCTCGGCGGCAAGGAAGCGCCTGTCATCGACGGCTTCACCGGCGACCAGCGCTTCTTCCTCGGCTTCGGCCAGGTGTGGCGCGGCAAGCTGCGCGAGCAGGAGGCGATCGTCCGCATCAAGACCGATCCGCACTCGCCGCCGGAATTCCGCGGCAACGGCACGCTGCGCAACCAGCCGGCCTTCTACAATGCGTTCGGCGTGAAGGAAGGCGACAAGATGTATCTGTCGCCGGAACAGCGCGTATCGATCTGGTAAGCGCCGAATGGCGATATAGCGGAAATCAGCAAGCATTCAGGGCCTCGCCGCGGCGACGGCCCTGTTTCATTTCCGGCGGCGATTTCGCCGGTAAAGACGACAACATCGACAAGGACGAGATCCATGAAGAGACAAATTGCAAGTGCGCTTTCACTCCTGATCGCCGCCGGCTGCGTGCACGCGGCCGGTTCCGGCATCGATCACCAGCACAATGACAAGACGGTGCGCATCCAGGACGATTTCTATCGTCATGTGAACGGCAACTGGCTGAAATCCGCCGAGATTCCGGCCGACAAGGCGCGCTGGGGATCGTTCGACGAATTGCGCGATAGCGTCTTGCCGCGCCTGCGCTCCATCATCGAGGCCGCCATGCAGGATGGCGGCAAGCAGCCGGGCTCGGAAGCGCAAAAGATCAGCGATCTCTACGCCAGCTTCATGGATCAGGCCAAAGTCGAGGCGCTCGGGTTGAAGCCGCTGGCGGCCGAATTCGCGAAGATCGACGCGCTGTCCGACAAAAAGCAGATTCCGGCACTGATCGCGCATTTCAACACGCTCGGCGTCACGGCGCCGTACGTGCCGTGGGTATGGCAGGACGGCAAGGATGCGACGCAATACATCGTCAATCTCTGGCAGGGCGGTCTCGGCTTGCCGGATCGCGATTACTACCTGAAGGATGACGACGCCAAGCTCAAGGATGCGCGCGCCAAGTACCAAGCCCACATCGAGAAGATGCTGATGCTGGCCGGCGACAAGGACGCGGCCGCCGGCGCGAAAGCCATCGTCGAGATCGAGACCGAACTGGCCAAGGTGCAATGGACCAAGGTCCAGAACCGCGATCCGATCAAGCGCTACAACAAGGTCGAGCTCGCCAAACTGGCCGAGATCATGCCGGCCTACGACTGGCCGTCCTATCTCGCCGGCATGGGTGTCGCCGGCAAGATCGCATCGCTCAACGTGGCTCAACCGAGCTATTTCAACGGGCTGTCCAAGATTCTGCAGGAAACGCCGCTGGCGGCTTGGAAAACCTATTTCAAGTGGCATATGTTGAGCGCGTTCGCGCCGTATCTGCCGAAGGCCTTCGACGAAGCGGACTTCGCCTTCAACAGCACGGTGCTGCGCGGCGTACCGCAACAGGAGGAGCGCTGGAAGCGCGGCGCGCGGCTGGTCGAGCGCTCGATCGGCGAAGGCCTCGGCAAGCTGTATGTCGCCAAGTATTTTCCGCCGGAGCACAAGGCGCGCATGGAAAAGCTGGTCGCCAACCTGCTGGCGGCCTATCGCCAAAGCATCGACACGCTCGACTGGATGGGGCCGGAAACCAAGAAAGAGGCGCAGGCGAAGCTGTCCATGTTCAAGCCCAAGGTCGGCTATCCGAACAAGTGGCGCGATTATTCGGCCCTGACGATCGCCAAGGATGACCTGGTCGGCAACGTGATGCGCGCCAATATCTTCGAGACCAAGCGCAACATCGCCAAGCTCGGCAAGCCGATCGACCGCGAAGAGTGGGGCATGACGCCGCAGACGGTGAACGCCTATTACAGCCCGTCGCGCAACGAAATCGTGTTCCCGGCCGCGATCCTGCAGCCGCCGTTCTTCAATGCGGCGGCCGACGACGCGGTCAATTACGGCGGCATCGGTGCCGTGATCGGCCACGAGATCAGCCATGGTTTCGACGACCAGGGCAGCCAGTATGACGGCCACGGCAATCTGCGCAATTGGTGGACCCCGGACGATCACGCCAAATTCAAGGCCAAGGCAGCGGTGTTGATCAAGCAGTACGGCGCCTACAGCCCGGTGCCCGGTTACAACGTCAACGGCGAACTGACGCTCGGCGAGAACATCGCCGACAACTCCGGCCTGGCGATCGCCTACAAGGCTTACAAGCTGTCGCTCGGCGGCAAGGAAGCGCCGGTCATCGACGGCTTGTCCGGCGACCAGCGCTTTTTCCTCGGTTTCGGCCAGATCTGGCGCAGCAAGACGCGCGACGCGTCGATGATCGTGCAGATCAAGACCGATACGCATTCTCCCGGAGAATTCCGCGGCAACGGCACGTTGAGGAACCAGGCGCCGTTCTACAGCACGTTCGACGTGAAAGCGGGCGACAAGATGTATCTGCCGCCCGAGGAGCGGGTAACGATCTGGTAGTCGGCTAGAAATCGGCACAACGGCCCGGCATGCAGCCGGGCCGTTTTTTCTTTCATGCCTCCAGCAAGCCGCGAATGCGCTCCGGCGGCCGGCCGATGGCGGCGCGTCCGCGATAGACGACGATCGGCCGCTGCAGCAATTGCGGATGCCGCGCCACTGCCGCCAGCAAGGCATCGTCGCCGGCGTCCCGTAAGCCGAGAGCGGCGAATTCCTCCTCGTTGTCGCGCACCATTTCCTTGGCTGGCACGTCCAATTGCGCCCGGATTTCCTGCAATTGCGCCAGCGTCGGCGGCGTTCTTTGATAGTCGACGACGTGCAGGCGCACTCCGTGTTCGCCGGCGAAGCGCTCGACGATGGCGAGGGTTTCGCGCGACTTCGAGCAGCGCGGATTGTGATAGATCGTGATGTCTGTCATGGCGTGAAGCGTGATGGAAAAAGAAATCAATCCCAGCCGTCCTGTCGTTTGGCGTGGCGTGCCTCGGCGTCGCGGGCGAACATTTCCTCGAGTTCGTCGCGTCCCTGTTTGGCGATCGACAGGACGCGCTGCTGGTCCTTGTAATGGGGATAGAGCGCCTGCAGCAGATCCAGGTTGTGGGCGCGGAATTTCATCGCCGCCTGGCGCGCGCGGTAGGCGCCGAAGCCGAGTTGTTGCAATACGCTGCGGCCCAACTGCAGGGCGGCCTCGAAAGTCTCGCGCTCGATCAGCGTCACGCCGCGATCGCGCAACTGGTAGTAATGGGTCACGTTGCGGGCGCGCGCCACGACAGTCAGGTTGGGATAGGCGCGCCGGACGGCGTCGATCAAGCGCAGGCTGTCGTCGATATCGTCGACGGCGACCACCAGTACGCGCGCCTTGCCGATGCCGGCCGCCTCCAGCAAGTCGAGCCGCGTCGCATCGCCGTAAAACACCTTGAAGCCGAACTTGCGCAACAGGTCGATCTGGTCCGGATCGTGGTCGAGCACGGTGGCGCCGATCCGGTTCGCATAGAGCAGACGGCCGATGATCTGGCCGACGCGGCCGAAGCCTGCGATGACCACCGGATTGTTCTCGTCCTCGATATGATCGTCCGGGCGCCGGTCCGTGTTGCCGAGACGCGGCGCGATGAACTTGTCGTGCAACAGCAGCAGGAGCGGCGTCGCCACCATCGACAGGGCCACGACCAGCACCAGTAATGCAGCGGTTTCCGTTGCAAACACTTGGGCGGTCGCGGCCGCGCCGAACACGACGAAAGCGAATTCGCCGCCTTGCGACAGCAGCAGCGCGAAGTACAGTTGCTGCGTGCGCGCGATTCCAAAACGCTTTCCGAGCAGGTAGAGCGCGCCGATCTTGGCGGCAAGGAACGCGGCAACCAAGCCGAGGACGAGCCACGGCTGCGCCAGGAAGACGCCGAAATCGACCGACATGCCGACCGCGATGAAGAACAGGCCGAGCAGCAAGCCTTTAAACGGCTCGATATCGGCCTCGAGCGCATGCCGGTATTCCGATTCGGCGAGCATGACGCCGGCCAGGAAGGCGCCGAGCGCCATCGATAAATCGACCCACTGCATCAGGAGCGCGATCGCGATCACGAGCAGCAGCGCGAAGGCGGTGAAGATTTCGCGCATGTCGGTCTTGGCGATCATGTGCAAGATCGGCCGCACCAGATAGCGGCCGCTGACGATCAAGGTGGCGACCACCGCCACGGTCTTGAGTGCGCCGAGCCAGTCGTGCTCGCCGGCAACGGCGGTTGCGCCGAGCAGGGGCACGAGCGCGATCATCGGAATGGCGGCAATGTCCTGGAACAGCAGGATCGAGAATCCCGCCGTGCCGGCCGGCGTCGCCAGCAGATTCTTTTCCTCGAGGGTGGCCAGCGCGATCGCGGTCGACGACAGCGACAGCCCGAGCGCCGCGATCAGCGCGGTCTGCCAGCCGGCGCCGAGCAGCAGGCCGAGCGCGAAAAGGGCTGCGGAGCAAGCGAACACTTGCGCGCCGCCCCAGCCGAAAATCGGCCCCCGCATCGACCACAGGCGCTTCGGATCGAGTTCGAGTCCGATCATGAATAGCAGCAGCACGACGCCGAATTCGGAGAAATGCAAAATCTCCTCGACCCCGGTGATCAACTTCAGCCCCCACGGGCCGATCGTGATGCCGGCCAGCAGGTAGCCGAGCACCGCGCCGAGTCCGAGGCGCTTGGCGATCGGTACCGCGATGACGGCGGCGGTCAAATAGATGAAGGCATTGCCGAGCAGACTGTGTTCCATCATGCCTCCCTGGTCGACGCAGCGGCCGGCCGGCGCGGCCAGGCCGCCAGCAGTTCGCGATAGCGCGCGACGTGGGCCGATATCGTTGCCTCATCGGCTTGGCGCGCGCCGTGCAGGATATGCGGCGGCAGCCACTCCATGCCGCACAAGGCGGCCGTCTGCCGGAACGGCGGCAGGAATGCCTCGAACGAGTGATCGTGGTAGCCGCCAGGAGTATAGGACGCTTGCGTGCCGCCGGTGGTCGCCGCCAGCCAGAACCCCTTGCCGCGCAGCGCGGTTCCGCCGTTGCCGTAGGCCCAGCCGTGCTCGAGCACGATATCGACCCACTCCTTCAGGAGCGAAGGCATGCCGTACCACTGGATCGGGTGCTGGAACACGATCAGGTCGGCGGCCGCGAGCAGCTCTTGCTCTTGTTCAACATCAATATGGAAGTCGGGGTAGGTTTCGTACAGGTCGCGCACGGTCACCTGTGGCAATTCGCGTGCCGCCGCGATCATGCGTCGATTGACGTTCGAACGGTGCGGCGCCGGGTGGGCGTACAGAATGAGAATGCGCGAAAAGTCGGTCATGGGGCGGGGGCGGAGGTATGCCGCAGCGGAGCATCGTGGTCCGGAATCTTAGCGGATTGCCAGAGTTGTTGCGTTGGCAACCGCTCTTCCCGGCGACAAGTTTTTTGTTTCCGCCTAAACAAAATAGTTGACAGGGAAAAGAGACTGCTCTATAGTCTGGGGTTCCCTGCGGAGAGGTGGCCGAGTGGTTAAAGGCAGCAGACTGTAAATCTGCCCTCTTATGAGTACGCTGGTTCGAATCCAGCCCTCTCCACCAGGTTGAAAAACAGGTGCTGTGCGGCTGAAGTTGCGGTCCTTGCGGGTGTAGCTCAATGGTAGAGCTGAAGCCTTCCAAGCTTACGACGAGGGTTCGATTCCCTTCACCCGCTCCAGATTCCTGTCGGTTGCTGTATGTGCAATCGTTGAATGCCCTTGTAGCTCAGTGGTAGAGCACTCCCTTGGTAAGGGAGAGGCCACGTGTTCAATCCACGTCAAGGGCACCAGATTTCCTGTTTCATTCATTGACAGTCGGGCGCGTGCCTGAACATTCTCATCAAATCGTTAGGAGTCTAAGATGGCAAAAGGCAAGTTTGAGCGGACCAAACCGCACGTGAATGTGGGCACGATTGGACACGTTGACCACGGCAAGACGACGCTGACGGCGGCAATCGCCACGGTGCTGGCCGCGAAGTTCGGCGGCGAAGCCAAGAAATACGACGAGATCGATGCTGCTCCCGAAGAAAAAGCGCGCGGCATTACCATCAACACCGCTCACGTGGAATACGAAACGGCCAACCGCCACTATGCTCACGTCGAC
>Ga0196972_1000065_pt1 | contig 89017 bp, 85 predicted proteins | sample S1v_2013CmetaG_FD_148618 | JGI IMG/M metagenome (GOLD analysis project Ga0196972, IMG submission 148618) | Soil microbial communities from Anza Borrego desert, Southern California, United States - S1+v_20-13C | ecosystem: Environmental > Terrestrial > Soil > Desert | place: USA: California...
GTCTCGTTATTTACTGATTGGTCGCACAACCAGTTTATCGACGTTTCACTGCCCTCCTTATTTCTATTCGTTCACGTTAATCCGTGAAGAACCTTTTTTGTTTCATGGCGCGAATTGGATACACGACGTTTATCCGAGCACAAATGCACGAACTCGGATCAAGGCATTTGATCAATTCAGAAGTCCGTGCTGCATGATGAAATTCCGCAGTTGCCCCGGCCGCAGAGGGGAGTGAGATTCCTTTGATCATGCATTTGCACGACAAGGGCGACGCCCGACTCAGCAACGCATTTCTACTGACGCTCGTCGCCTACTTCATCTTCCAGATCATCATTCGTACTTCCCAGCCCGGCGCGCTCGAGTTGGACGAGGCGGAGCAGGTCTTCAATTCGCAGCAGATGTTGCTCGGTTACGGCGGCCAGCCACCGCTCTATACCTGGCTGCAATGGGCGGCATTCCGGTTGTTCGGCATCAGTCTTTTCGGCTTGTCGGTACTAAAGAATGCCTTGCTGTTCGTGCTCTGCGTGAGCATGTACCAAACGGCGAAACCGTTTGTCGGCACCGTCGGCGCGATATCGGTGTCGTCCTCGCTGATCCTGCTTGCGCCGATCGGATGGGAATCGCAGATTGACCGCACCCATACAGTGCTGGCCACCACGCTTGCTGCGCTCTCGCTCCAGTCCTACTTTGCGCTCCTGCGGCATCCGAGCTGGTGGCGGCGAGTATTGCTCGGATTCTTCATCGGCTTGGGGCTGCAGTCGAAATACAACTTCGCCGTCTTCGGAGCAGGACTTGTATTTGCGAGTATCGCCGTGCGGGAGCATCGCCGTGTGATATGGAACCGTGACGTGTGGCCGACTGTAATCGTCGCGATTCTCTGTCTTTTGCCGCACGGGTTATGGTTCGTCGCCAACGTCGAGCACGCAACTGCGGATACCTTGCACAAGATGGGCATCGACGGACCGCAGGAGATCAGCTACGTGGGGAAAGTTGCAAGCGGGCTGGTGCACCTTGTCCTCGGGATCGCCGGGCTTGTGAGTCCGTTCTGGATCCTGTTTGCCATCGCGTCCCGTCCCTGCTGGGACGATGCGCGTTTTACGCCGGCTTCCCCATCCTCGCGTTTCTTCCTGTTCCTGTATGCAGGCGCGCTGGCCTGGCCGATTGCGCTCGCATTCGGCGGCTATCTCCTGAGCGCCAAGGGGCGTTGGTTGCAGCCCTTGCTGTTTTCACTGCCGCTCGCACTCTTTGTTGTCTTTCCCGGGACTGCAAGACCCCTGATCTTTCGCCGGATGATATGCATTGCAGGAGTTGTCGCGGCATGCATTCTGGCCGCGCTCGCCCTGCGGCCCCAGGTCGTGCCCGCCATGGGGAAAGATCTCCGCATCCATCAACCCTATCCCGAACTGGCTGCGGAGGTCGTTCGGCGGTTTCCGCATGTGCCCGTGCTGGTCGGCCAGAATCGCCATACCGCCGGCAACTTTCGATTCCAGCATGCCTCGCTGCGTGCGGTGCTGCTCGATGACGTTCTCCGCCATGCCGTGGACATGGAAGGAACCGTCTTATTCCTTGTACAGGCCGAAACGGAAGGTGGCTGGCAGCACCGCCTGAGGGATGCGTATCCGACGGCCGCAGTCCTGAAGCAAGGACAAATCGATGCCCGGCCTTCGAAAAGAGGCGGAGAGCCGCTGATATTCGACTATGCGCTGATGCAGTTCCAGCGAGCCGGCAGTCAACCTCAACACCGGAATGAAGCACAGCAGGACGGAAGCGGCGAGTTCAACAACAGGCCAACTCGTTCCAGATGAAATAACTCCAGTACCGCACGCGCCGCGTTTGTTTTTTATTGTGCGAAAACCAGCCCCTGAATATACACTTGCCGGTTGTAAACATTTCTTTGAATTTACGGCGGGGTGGATGCTGTTGCGCGCATGTCTTCCCGGCCTCACCTGGAGAACCTTGATGGCAAATACCTATTTTCCCCGGTGGCGGTTACGCGAAAGCACCAACGACGGCCAAGGTGCGGTTATCGGCACGGAGGAAAGGCTACCCTGGCCGCAGACGATTGCGATGGGGATTCAGCATGTCGTCGCCATGTTTGGCGCGACCGTTCTCGCACCGCTGTTGATGGGCTTCGACCCCAACCTGGCGATTTTCATGTCGGGTATCGGCACGCTGCTTTTCTTTGTTTTCGTCGGCGGACGGGTACCGAGCTACCTCGGATCGAGCTTTGCCTTCATCGGCCTGGTCATCCTGGTATCCGGCTACAGCGGGCAGGGGCCGAACATGAACATGAGTACAGCCCTCGGCGGCATCATCGCATGCGGCGTCGTGTACGCCCTGATCGGTCTTCTGGTGATGGCTGTCGGCACGGCCTGGATCGAAAAACTGATGCCGCCGGTTGTCACCGGCGCAGTGGTGGCGGTCATCGGCTTGAACCTGGCGCCGATTGCGGTCAAGGGCGTATCCGGAAACAACTTCGATGCCTGGATGGCGCTGGTCACGATTTTCTGCGTTGGAGGCGTCGCAGTATTCACGCGCGGAATGGCGCAGCGCCTGCTGATCCTGATCGGCTTGCTGCTGGCCTATGCAATCTATTTTCTTCTGACGAATGTCGCGGGGCTGGGGAAACCCATCGATTTCACCGTCGTCGCCAACGCGGCATGGTTTGGCGTGCCGCATTTCGTCGCGCCGGTATTCCAGGCCAATGCCATGGCATTGCTGGCGCCGGTGGCGGTCATCCTCGTGGCCGAAAACCTCGGCCATATCAAGGCGGTCAGTGCGATGACCGGGCAGAACCTCGACCGCTACATGGGCAGAGCATTCGTCGGCGACGGCGTAGCGACGATCCTGTCCGGCAGTGTGGGCGGTACCGGCGTCACGACCTACGCGGAAAACATTGGCGTCATGGCTGCGACGAAGATTTATTCGACGCTGATTTTCGTTGTCGCTGCCGTGATCGCGCTGGTACTCGGATTTTCGCCGAAGTTCGGCGCCATCATCCAGACCATTCCGGGCGCGGTACTTGGCGGAGTGTCGATTGTGGTCTTCGGCCTGATCACGGTGGCGGGTGCGCGCATCTGGGTCGAGAACAAGGTGGATTTTTCGAATAACCGGAATCTGATCGTGGCCGCCGTCACCCTGGTGCTCGGCGCGGGTGACTTTACCTTGAGGCTCGGGCAGTTCGCGCTAGGCGGTATCGGGACGGCGACCTTCGGGGCGATCATTCTCTACGCGATCCTGTCTTTGCGCGCCGGCGGTAGTCAGGAGGGGTAGGTTGGTATGCCCGGCGCAGGGTGGGGCAAGAATCCTGCGCTGGACATCATTGATGCGCTATCCGTCCGCGCGCTTGTAGATGTCTGGAAAATGCCGCTCCATATGAATTTGAGGCATTGCGAGCGGTTTCCAGCCAAACTTTTCGTACAGCCCCGCCGCAGAGGTGGTGGCGAGATTGAAACGCCGTAAACCCTGAATGTCCGGATGCGCGAGGATGGCTTCAAGCAGTAGTCGGGCAATACCTTTTCCCCTGTGCGTACTGGCGGTGAATACATCGCACAGGTAGCCGTAGGTTGCGCCATCCGTCACAACGCGAGCAAATCCGATCTGCCTGCCGTCCTCGTACGCGCCGAAGCTCAACGAATTACGAATCGCCTTTTCCACCGTCGCATAGGGGATGCCTCGTGCCCACGTCGACTCCTCGCTGAGGAAGCGGTGGATCAATGGTATGTCGAGTAATGTGCTGTCGTCGGAAATGATGATGGACACGTCGTGGCCCCTTTCTCCCAGCGGCAGTCTTAACACCCGCTTTCGCTCATATCACGCTGAAGGTCGCGATGTTCCTGCTTCAATTTTTCCATAGTCGCCACGTCCACACCGGCACGCTGGCGGCGGGCGATTTCATCCAGCCGCCGATTGAAACTTTCACAGCGCCTCATTTTGCCGGCTGTTTCCGTTGCCAATCCCTGGCCCTTGCGATAGGCGCCGCCGGAATTCGGATTGTCCGTATTCTTTGATGCCGAATTTGCGGGTTCCTGCTGCCATCCGGACGAGACAGCATCCCTGTTCATTACGCCTGCTCGCGCCTCTCTCTCCTTTTCCATGACGCACTCCGCTTCGATGGCGGCGCGCACCTCCGGGGCAGAGCCCCGACGGTGGTAGACGTCGGTGACGAGCTTCCTCGCATATGCCTTCTGGGAGGATGAAAGCTGTTTTTCATTGACTTCTGCCAAGGCTCTTTCATGCGTCAGACCAGCTTCGCGACGCCATACTATCTTTACGGATTCCGCACCCCTTTGCGCACATTCCGCGTCGGCGACGGGCTGGTAGGACGACTGCTGCGCGCCGACGCTGCCCACCACCTTGCCTTGGCCCGATTCGCAGGGGAAGGCCTGGTAGGTATTGCCGCAACGGTACATGGATTGCGCGCCGGCCGGTAAACAGACGGCTAATCCGAGCGCGATGAGCGCTATTGCCGTTGCTGGTTTGACTGCATGCGGCATCGTCAGCTCTCCTGAAAAGCGAGGTTAAGTTTCCAGCTTGGTCAGCACGTCGGACAGCATCGAGATCATCTGGTCGATTTCTTCCTTCGTGACGTTCAGCGCCGGCATGAAGCGCAGCAGGTCCGGGCGCGGCGAATTCAGCAGCAGGCCGACCGGTTCCATGTCGCGCGCGGTCTCGACGATCTTGGGACCGATGTCCTTGCCGAGCTTGAGCGCGCGCAGCAAGCCTTCGCCACGCTCGCCTTCGAGGCCGTGCTTGGCGCAGAGCTTGTTCAGTTCCGCGCTCATGTACGCGCCTTTCTCCTGCACCGATTGCAGAAAGCCGGGTTTGATCAGTTCGGAGAGGACAGCGATGCCGGCGGCGGTCATCAGCGGGTTGCCGTTGTAGGTACCGCCTTGCTCGCCGGGTTCGAAGCAGGCGATTTCTTCGCGTGCCAGCAGGGCGGAAAGGGGAACGCCGCCGCCTATTCCTTTGCCCAGGGTCATGATGTCGGGCTCAATGCCGGAGAGCTGGTAGGCGAACAGTGTGCCGGTGCGGCCCATGCCGGCCTGGACTTCATCGACGATCAGCAGCAGGTTGCGCTGTTTTGTCAGCGCGCGCAGCGCCTGCATGAATTCGCGCGTTGCCGGGATCACGCCACTCTCGCCCTGTACCGGCTCGAGCATGATGGCCACGGTCTTGTCGGTGATCAGCTTTTCCACGCTGGCGATGTCGTTCAGCTCGGCCTTGAGGAAGCCGGGCACCTGCGGGGCGAACATCGTGTCCCAGCCGGCCTTGCCGCTGGCCGACATGGTGGCCAGCGTGCGGCCGTGGAAACCGTGGTTGAAGGTGATGATTTCGTAGCGGTTTTCGCCTGCGGCATTCTTGTTCAGCTTGCCCCATTTGCGCGCCAGCTTGATCGCGCCTTCGTTGGCTTCAGCGCCGCTGTTGGCGAAGAACACGCGGTCGAAGCAGGAGTTCTTGGTCAGCAGGGTGGCGAGGACGATGGACGGTTCGTTGTAGAACGCCGGCGAGGGATTGATCAGCTTGCCGACCTGTGCATTGACCGCGTCGACGATGCATTGCGGCGAATGGCCGAGGCAGTTGACCGCCCAGCCCTGCAGGTAGTCGAGGTAGCGCTTGCCGTTATTGTCCGTCAGCCACATGCCGCGGCCCTCGGTGAACACCAGTGAAGGCCGGTTGGTGATCTGCATGAGGGCGTTGACGTCGTACTGGCTGAATTCCATTTCGGGGCTCCTGGAGAATAAATGGCAAAGATCAAAAAAAAAGCCACAGGGCGGGCCTGTGGCTTTGTGAGCATCAAACGCTTACACGCACGGCTTCCCAGGCTGAGGCAGCTGGGTACGGCGTCGCAAGAGTTTGGATGTTGTGTTCATACCAAGAATGGTAAGGCGTTTTCCGCACTGCGTCAAAAATTATTTTGTTGCCAGATCGGCAGCAAGATCGGCCTCGGATGTGAAGGAGTCGGCGTAAAACTCTTCCTCCGGCAGCTTGCACTGGGCAACGAAATCGCGCTTGGCCGAATCGACCATGATGGGCGCGCCGCAGGCATAAACCTGGTAGCCCGACATGTCCGCCAGGTCTTCGATTACCGCGCGGTGGACGAAGCCGGTACGGCCGGTCCAGGCATCCTCCGGCAGGGCGTCGGAAATCACCGGGACATACTTGAAGTTTGGCACGGTGCGCGCCCATTCTTCGCACAGCGCATGCATATACAGGTCCTTCGGACGGCGGCCGCCCCAGTACAGCACCATCGAACGGCTGGTCTTCTGGTCGATTGCGTGCTCGATGATGGCCTTGATCGGTGCGAAACCGGTGCCGGAGGCGAGGAAGACCATCGGCTTGTCCGACTCTTCCCGCAGGAAGAAGGTGCCGAGCGGGCCTTCGAAGCGCAGGATGTCGCGCTCCTTCATGTTGTTGAACACATGATCAGTGAACAGGCCGCCGGGCATGTGGCGGATGTGCACGGTCAGGTGCTCGTCCAGGTGCGGCGCGTTGGCCATACTGTAGCTGCGGCGCTTGCCGTCCTTGAGCAGGAATTCGATGTACTGGCCGGCCTTGTACTGCAGGCGTTCGTTGGCCGGCAGTTGCAGCGACACGACCATCACGTCGTCGGCGACCTTGTCCAGCTTGGCAACGCGGGTCGGCAGCTTCTTGATCGGGAATTCGCCGGCGCCGAGCACTTCGCGCGCTTCGATTACGATGTCCGAATGCGGCGTCGCGCAGCAGAACAGCGAGAAGCCTTTTTCCTCTTCCGCGACCGGCAGCGCCTTCTCCTGATGCGCCTTGTGCGTCACGTTACCGTCGAGCAGCTTGCCCTTGCAGGTGCCGCATGCGCCGTTCTTGCAACCGTACGGCAGGCCCACGCCGGCGCGGATCGCGGCGCTCAATACGGTTTCGCCTTCGTCACAGGTGAACTGGCGGCCGCTCGGCTGAACTGTTACTTGGAAAGTCATACAATCCTGATGATGAAAAATAAAGAAAAACTGACTGCTTCGGGATTCGGCCGGCCGCGCCTGCTGATTCTCGGTTGCGGCGACGTCGGCATGCGCCTGCTGCCGCTGGTGCGCGACCGCTTCCGCGTATTCGCCGTGACCAGCCAGCCGGAGCGCCGGGAAGAATTGCGCGCCGCGGGCGCCATTCCCATCGTCGCCGACCTTGACCGGCCGCACAGCCTTGCACGGCTGGCGCATCTCGCGGACCGTATCGTGCATCTCGCGCCGCCCCAGCAGGAGGGCGTGACTGACCGTCGTACCCGGAATTTGACCGCCATTTTACCCGACCGCGCCACGATGGTTTATGTGAGCACGACAGGGGTGTACGGTGACTGTGGCGGCGCGCTGGTGGACGAGACGCGCACGGTGAACCCGCAGAACGCGCGGGCAAAGCGCCGGGTCGATGCCGAGCGAGTATTGCGCAAGTGGGCACGGCGGTCGGGATCGCGCCTTTCCATCCTGCGCGTGCCTGGGATTTACGCCGAGGACCGGCTGCCGATCGAACGCCTGAAGAAAGGCACGCCTGCCCTGCAAGCGGACGAGGACGTATACACCAATCACGTCCATGCCGAAGACTTGGCAAGGATCGTGCAAGCGGCGCTGTACCGCGGAAGCGCCTGCCGCGTGTATCACGCCGTAGACGATTCGCAACTGAAGATGGGCGATTACTTCGATGCGGTTGCCGACGCCTTCGGGCTGCCGCGGCCGCCACGCCTGCCGCGCGCGGCATTGCAGGAAGAAGTCTCGCCGATGCTGCTGTCCTTCATGTCGGAATCGAGAAAACTCAGCAATATGCGCATCAAGGCGGAGCTTGGCGTGCGCTTGCGCAGCGCCCATGTCGGCGATACGCTCAAGGAAAGCAAACTGCGCGGTGCGACAGGCTGATGCTCAAGAGACAAATCATTGCATTGCTTGCCGGGACCTTGTTCGCCATGCCTGTCATGGCAGGCCCGGTCAGACTGGTCACCGGCGACGATCTTTCGCCGTACACCGGGAAGAAATTGCCTGCGTACGGGATGCTGACGGAGATCGTGCAGCGCGCGTTCGATCTCGCCGGCATGGAAACCTCGTTGCATTGGGCGCCTTGGAAGCGCGGCTACGAGATGACCCGGATCGGTGAGTACGATGCAACTTTCCCATACGCGCACAAGCCGGAACGAGAGAAGGACTACCTGTATTCGGACCTTGTGTACGGCGGCGTGCGCGCCGTGTATGCACGTCCCGGCAGCGGCATCGACCCCGGACGGATTGAGACTTTCCATGGGAAGACCTATTGCGCGCCCCACGGATTCATCGTCTACCCGAAGCTCGAGGAGCTGCACCGCCAGCAGTTGATCACGATCCAGCGTCCGTTTTCATTGACTTCCTGCGCCCGGATGGTGGTCCTGGGCCGGGTCGACTTTTTCGTCACCGATGCACTCGGAGGCGACGAAGTCCTCAAGCAAGCGAATGTCGGGACGGCGGTTGTCCGGCTGGAGAAACCCTTCGACCGGGCGGAATTCCATTTGATCGTGCCGAAAAACCGGCCGGGAGCGCAAGCCCTGATCGACAGCTTCAATGCCGGCCTGCGGCGATTGAAGGCGAGCGGGGAATACTCGGCGATTGTCCGCAAGCATCTGCAATAGTTAATTCCGGTCAACGAAACGAAATCGCGCAGTTCCCGGCGCTTGACCTTCCCATGATGGTAAGGTCGATAATGGCTTCTATCCTGAATGGAAAAGGGCAGAACCATGGGTAATGCAATTTCAGTTTCGACAACATCTCCACAGGCGGCGGGCCACGAACTGGACGTGCCGATCGAAGGCATGACCTGCGCATCCTGCGTGCGTCGTGTCGAAAAGGCGTTGCGGGCGATTCCCGGCGTGACGGCTGCGGACGTCAACCTCGGTACCGAGCGCGCCAGGGTGACTGCTGACAAGACGGTGAACATCGGCACCCTGCAACAGGCCATCGAAAAGGCAGGCTATCAGGTGGCGCAGCAGGAAATCGACCTCGACATCGAAGGCATGACCTGCGCCTCCTGTGTCGGACGGGTGGAAAGGGCGCTGCGCAAGACCGATGGCGTACTTGAGGCAACGGTCAACCTGGCAACGGAAAGCGCGCATGTGCGTGCCGCCACGGGCCTGGATCCCAGTGTCCTGATCGGTGCCGTGGAGGCCGCCGGCTACCATGCGCGCCCGCACAGCGAGGCGACGGCGGCGCAGGAAGCGCAGCGCGATACTGAATTCATCAAGGTCATCATTGCAGCCCTGTTGTCCCTGCCGCTGATCGTCCCCATGGTGCTTGAACTCGCCGGCGAGCACTGGATGCTGTCCGGCTGGGTGCAGCTTGTCCTGGCGACGCCGGTGCAGTTCTGGCTCGGCGGGCGCTTTTACCGGGCAGCCTGGAAGGCGGTCAAGGCGGGTACGGGCAACATGGACCTGCTGGTTGCGCTGGGCACAAGCGCTGCCTATGGACTGAGCGTCTACCAGCTGTATGCGCATGGCGCAGACGGCATGCCTCATCTTTACTTCGAGGCGGCGGCGGTCGTCATCACCCTTGTGCTGCTCGGCAAGTGGCTGGAGGCACGCGCCAAGCGCCAGACGAGCGCTGCAATCCGCGCGCTGCAGGTGCTGCGTCCGGACGTTGCCCGTGTGCGGCGCGATGCGGAAGAGATCGAAATCCCGATCGCCCAGGTTCGAATCGATGACATCGTGATCGTGCGACCGGGCGAGCGAGTCGCGGTCGACGGCTTGGTGGAGGAAGGACGCAGCCATGTGGATGAATCGCTGATCACCGGCGAAAGTTTGCCGGTGGCCAAGCAGCAAGGCGACAAGGTCACCGGCGGCTCGATCAATGCCGAAGGTTTGCTGCTGGTGCGTACCACCGCGATCGGCAGCGAGACGACGTTATCACGCATCATCCGGCTGGTGGAAAACGCGCAGGCGGCAAAGGCGCCGATCCAGCATCTGGTCGACAAGGTCAGCGCAGTGTTCGTGCCCGTGGTGCTGCTCATCGCGCTGCTCACCTTTGCCGGCTGGTGGTTTGCGGCGGGCGATCTAGAGCAGGCAATCATCAACGCCGTTGCCGTGCTGGTCATCGCTTGTCCATGTGCGCTGGGCCTTGCGACGCCGGCGGCGATCATGGCGGGGACGGGCGTCGGCGCAAGCCACGGCATCCTCATCAAGGATGCTGAAGCGCTGGAACTGGCGCATTCGGTCACGACGGTCGTCTTCGACAAGACCGGTACGCTTACGGAGGGACGGCCGCAGCTGGTGGAGGCTGTGCCGAACGGCATGAACGCCGAAGAATTGATCCGGTCCGCAGCCGCCGTGCAACAGGGCAGCGAACACCCGCTTGCACGTGCCGTTGTGGAAGCCGCGAAGGCCAAGGGTATTGCCATCCCGCCGGCGACGGAGGTCACGGCATTGCCCGGCCGGGGCATGTCCGCGGTGGTCGAAGGACGCACCCTCAAGCTGGGCAGCTCGCGCTTGCTGAAGGAAATGGGAATCGATGCCGGCGCGCTTGCCGACACCGCCAGTGCGCTGGAACAGAAGGGCAACACCGTTTCCTGGCTAATGGCAGATGAGGGCGAGCGCCGCCTGCTTGGCCTGCTCGCGTTCGGCGACCGCATCAAGCCCTCGGCGGCCCGCGCGGTGTCCCGTCTCCATGCGCTCGGCGTGAAAACCGTGCTGCTGACCGGCGACAACAAGGGAAGCGCGGCCGCGGTCGGTACTGCGCTAGGCATAGACCAGGTGATCGCAGAGGTGCTGCCTTCCGACAAGGCGGAGAAGGTCACGAGCCTGAAGCAGGAGGGGCAGGTTGTCGCGATGGTCGGCGACGGTATCAACGACGCGCCCGCATTGGCGGCAGCCGATGTCGGCTTCGCGATGGCGACCGGCACCGACGTTGCCATGCACGCGGCCGGGGTGACGCTCATGCGCGGCGAGCCCGCGCTCGTGCCCGACGCGATCGATATTTCCCGCCGGACCTACAGCAAGATCCGGCAGAACCTGTTCTGGGCATTCATCTACAACCTGATCGGCATTCCGCTCGCCGCATTCGGCCTGCTCAACCCGGTAATCGCCGGCGCGGCAATGGCCTTCAGCTCGGTCAGCGTGATTACCAATGCATTACTGTTGCGCCGCTGGAAGGCGGCATGAGGGAGAGAAACATGAACATCGGTGAAGCATCAAAAGCATCTGGCGTGACGGCCAAGATGATCCGTTATTACGAGAGCATCGACCTGATCAAGGCGGGCAAGCGTACGGACTCGGGTTATCGCATTTACGGCGAGAACGACGTGCACACGCTGCGCTTCATCAAGCGCGCGCGCACGCTCGGGTTTTCGCTGGAGCAAATCAAGGATCTGCTGTCACTGTGGCAGGATCCGCAGCGGGCGAGTGCGGATGTGAAGGCGATTGCCCGTTCCCACTTGGAAGAGCTGGAGACGCGCATCCGGGAGTTGACGGAAATGCGCGATGTGCTCCGGCATCTGGAACACGCATGCTCCGGGGATAATCGACCGGAGTGCCCGATCCTGCACAGTCTTGAAACAATGGGTGCGGAAAAGGCGTCCTGTCATTGACGCGGACGCGGCGCGCTGCCGCATCCGCCGCGCAGGCTCCTATCGCTCGGCGCTGCCGAGCACCGGATAACCGGCATCTTCCACCGCGGCCTTGATTGCTTCGAGGCCGGCGCCCGAGTTGACCGTTACCTTTTGTTGCGACAGGTCCACTTCGACTTTTGCCGCGGCGTCGACGGCCTGAACCGACTTGGTGACGGCGCTGACGCAATGGCCGCAGCTCATGCCTTCTACTTTCAATTCATACATTCAGGGTCTCCGGTAGTGTTGACAGACAGTATTGTGATGGTGTCCACGGTGGGAAGGTCAAGTATTATCTGGATCAATGCGACGCTGTCAAAGTGATTGAGCGGCTGGCGGACGGAAAGTTTGAGCCAAGGGCTCGATTGTCGATGGCGCCAGGGGAGCATAAGGACCAGCATTCCTCGGTACGCAGCGGCAAGCTTATAGGTTCTCCCAACTGCGAATGAACCGGATCATTGCGTAAAGCATGCGTTCAATCCTCACGTTTATGGCCGCCGGAGCCGCAACAATCGCCATTGTCATCGCCTTGCTGTACTTCTGGCAAAGCAACCTTATCCTTCTGCCGGGAATTAGCGGCGGTGGCAGCGACGTGCTTGCACAATGCGCGCCGGGATCGGCGGAATGGCTGGAGGACGGGAAATACCGCGGCAAGATCTGCGAGCCGCGCGGTATGGTGCGAGGCACCGTCATCATCTATCACGGCAATGCCGGCACCGTCGATGACCGTGCCGCCCTGGCTGCTGCATTGACCGAGCGCGGATTCCGGGTTGTGCTTGTCGAGTATCCGGGCTATGGAAAACGGGCGGGGCACGCGACCATCAGGAAAGTGCTCGCGGCATCGTTGGACGATTTCGTTCTCGCACGTGCGAAATGGAATGGCAGTCTCTATGTTCTCGGTGAGTCGTTCGGCGCAGGCGTCGCGGCCGAAGTCATCAGGACGCACGGGGATCACGCCGCAGGCGTCGTCCTGATCACGCCCTGGGATTCACTGGCGAATGTCGTGAACACGATGTTTGCCGTTCCCCTGGCCTTCCTGTTGCAGGAGCGATTCGATTCAGCCGAGTCACTCTCTCGGTACCGTAGGAAAATCGTGATCGTCGCGGCGGAACGAGATGAGGTGCTTCCAGTCGGACATGCCAGGGCGCTGGCGAAGGCGGTTCCCGCAGCGGACTACCTTGAGCTTCGCAGTGCCGGCCATAACGACTGGCCCTTGTTCATGACGTCGAAGGAATGGGACTGGATGGTGGAGTCGTTGGTTAAACCACCGTCGCAGTGAGCGCGCACCCATACCCTGAAATCGGCTGTCGCAACGTGCCACCAGAATTCCTTTGACAGACCCGCTAGGCCCTCTAAACTGGCTGCCGTACAAAGGTGGCTGCCCATGTTCTCTTCCATTTTCCGCTTTGCTGCAACCGGGCTGTTTCTGGCAGGACTGACGGCAATTGCCGCCGGGCGCGAGGTCACTGCTTGCGGTCACCACGACTATCCGCCGTGGAACTGGGTCAAGGAAGGTGAAATCGTCGGCGTCTGTGCCGACGTGGCGCGCAGGGTTTTCGAGCGCCTGGGGCATACCGTCAATCTTTCGTACGTCGGACCGTGGAAGCGCTGCCAGGCGATGATCAAGGCCGGCGAGGTCGACGTCAACATCTGCTCATTCAGGAATCCCGAACGCGAAACGTATTCACGCTTCGTCGACGTGCCGATGGCAATCAACCCCATTGGCATCTTCGTCAAGAAGGGGCGCGAATTCCCGCTTAATGACTGGAGCGACCTCGATGGCAAGCGTTCTGGCATCGTCGAGGGCGTCAGCATGGGGGCTGAGTTTGATACTTTTCTGAAGACGAGGACGCGCATGGAAACTGTCACGCGGCCTGTCCTGAACCTGCGCAAGCTGGACTCGGAGCGCATCGATTTCGTGCCGCTGGGACTTGAGGCAGGCAGGCTGCAGACGCGGCTCTACGGATTCGGGGAAAGCATCGTTCCCTTGCCCAAACCTGCACTTCAAGGTCAACTCCATATCGCCATCTCGGAGCACGCTGCCGATCTGCACCGTCACATCCCGGAGATCGAACAGCATCTGTCGCGTTCGGATTACAAGAAAGAACTTTCCGATCTGCTGCGCCATTATCACGAACTGTACCTGAGCGAGAGCCTGAAATCCGCGAGCCAGGAACAGCCGTAGATGAAATAGTGCCCGCTGGCGATGTTTTCAGCTCCCCGACAGGGCGAGCAGTCTTTGCAAAATGTACTTGCATTGAATCAATTCATCGTACGTACCGGGAACCGATAGTGCGTAATCCTGTCCGTGTTCCGGATTGACTGAATTCATTGTTTGCATGATCGCAAGAAAAGCGACCCTTCTCGACACTTCCATTGCGCTCTACACGAAGGGGCAGTACAACGAGGCCTTGGCCCTGCTGGACGAGGTGGTGCGGTCCTGTTCGGCGTCTGCCGACATCCTGAACGTGGCGGCTGCGTGCGCATATGCCCTGAATAGGACGGAGGACGCGGAGTACTACTGGAAAAGCGCGTTGCAGGCCGACCCGGAATACGTCCATGCGTACAATAATCTCGGCATCCTGTTTCATCGGAGCGGACGGCATGCGGAAGCCGAAGCCGCGTATCGCAACGCACTGGCGCTGCGCCCGGAGCATGCGGAAGCGCATTACAACCTGGGACTGCTTTATCAGGATTCTGGAAGACTGCATGATGCACTGACCTGCTACCGAGAGGCCGTGCGTATCCAGCCCGATTATGCGGAAGCGCATAACAACCTCGGCGCCATTTTCAAGTTGTCGGCAGATCGGGAGCAGGCCGAAGCCTGTTTTCGGCGGGCCTTGGCGAGCGTGCCGTCATATGCCGAAGCGGCGAACAATCTGGGACTCCTTTTGCAGGAAATGCAGCGCCATGCTGAAGCGGAGGAGGCATATCGCCGCGCCCACGTTACACGCAGGGACGATGTGGAAATTCTCTGGAGGCTGGTGGCGGTATGCGAGGCGCAAGGCAAGCTTTCGGATGCGATCGATGCCTGTCAACGCGTTGTCGCGCTGCACCCGCAACATGCCGAAGCCTTTCATCGCTTGGGCAACCTGCTGCAACAGGCAGGCCATCTCGACAGTGCGCACGCCTGCTACCGCCGCACGCTTGAGCTTCAACCCGATAATGCCGACTTGCACAACAACCTCGGTGTGCTGCTGACGAAGCTGAAACAGCCGGCCGGCGCGGAATTCGCTTACCGGCGTGCCTTGTCGCTGCGTCCTGTGTATCCGGAAGCCTTGCATAATCTTGCGCTGCTCTATCTTCAGCTAGAGCGCTTCAATGCAGCGGAGGAGGCCTTGTTTGCCTTGCTCCACATCCAGCCCGATCACGCCGAAGCTTATGCCAGCCTAGCCAACCTGTTCCAGCGCACGCATCACTTGGCGGAGGCGGAAGGCGCTTATCGCCGTTCATTGGCATTGCGCGCGGATCATGCCGCCACCTTGAACGACTTCGGCACGCTTCTGCAACAGACCCGCCGCTTTGCGGACGCCGAAGCCGCGTATCGCCAAGCCATGGCAATCTCTCCGCATTATCCCGAGCCGAAGTGGAACCTCGGCTTCCTGCTGCTGTACCAGGGGCGGCTGGAAGAGGGATGGCCTCTGATGGAAGCCCGCCATGACAAGGCGCTTGCAAGACCGATTGCGGTGAAACCTGATCTGCCGTTTCCCGAATGGTCGGGACAGCAGCTTTATGGCAAGTCCATCGTCGTCATGGCGGAGCAGGGCTTTGGCGATGTCATTCAGTTCGTCCGGTATCTGCCGCACCTGAAGCGGGCCGGCGCATCGCGCGTCACCCTGGTGTGCAAGGCTGCCCTGGTGCCCCTTCTGCAGGCCGCGCCCGGTGCGGATCGCGTGCTTGCCGAAGGCGAAATCGCGAAGCGAATGGACAGTCACGACTACTGGGTCTTGATGTTGAGCCTGCCCTTGCGCTTTCGTACGACGCTGGAGACGATACCAGCGCAACTTCCTTATCTGGAACCGGATCCCGGCAGAGTGCATCGATGGAGCAAGCGCATGCCGGCCGGGGGTGCCAGGGTCGGCCTTGTGTGGAAGGGATTCGGCGGGCATGTCAACGATGCGAACCGGTCCTTGCCGGATCTCTCCGGTCTGGCGCCGCTGTGGCATGTCAAAGAAGCCGCGTTTATCAGTCTGCAAAGAGGAATGAATCAGGAACCGGGATTGGCAGCGCATCCGGACTTCCCCCTGCTCGATCTTGGGCCGGACATCCTGGACTTCGCCGACACGGCAGCCATCGTATCGCAGCTGGACCTTGTCATTTGTGTCGATACGGCCATCGCCCACGTGGCTGGCGCACTCGGCAAACGCTGCTGGGTGCTGCTCCCGCATACGCATCCGGATTGGCGCTGGATGGATGCGAGGGCTGATTCGCCGTGGTATCCGGACGTTATCAAACTTTATCGCCAGGCTGCACCGGGCGATTGGAAGAGCCTTGCGCAACGTGTTGCATCCGAACTCGCACGTTGGATCGGGTCGCGTTAGAGCGCGCGATTCATCTTTCCTTTTTCACTACCGCTCGTGCGAAGTAATTCCCTCGCATGACACATCTCTTGCAGCTTTGAAAATGCTGCCGGCATGCGACGCATATTGCTGGCTTCATGCGCTTCGTGGCCACCATTTCCATCATTGATATTGATGATTTTCATCATTGATGTTGATGCTTGTCGAAGCGACAGCGCGCGAACGCGCGAGCGTGTTGTGTGCGTGCAATAGAAAGTTCCCGAAACGAATATATTTCTTTCTGGAATTATTCGTATGCGCTATCGTCAAGACTCGCCTCTTCAAGTTTCGTTGCAGGGCATTATGGTCGCTCAAGCGGCCGATTGATTACTGAAGCACCGACACATGCCCGCAACCTCAAAAAGCGACTTGTTCGCGATATCTGAATTCCAGGTATTCGACAAGGGCGGCTGCTGCCTCCGCGGCCCACCACCCGCTCATCGCGCGTAATCCCATCGCCCGGAATGACGTGCCTGCAATTTCCGTTGCAGCACACAGGGCTCTTTTTGTCTCAATTTTTCACATCAAGTCTATGAACCGCATTTATCGTTTGGTCTGGAACAAGAAACGCAACATGCTCGTCGCAGTCTCTGAAGCAGCACGCGCGCATGGCAAGGACGCCGGTGGTGAAACCACGATCGAGCGCGGGGCAGGCGCTCCGATCGCGGGTGCAGGTCTGATCGCTGCAGCGATTTTCTCGTTCTATCCGCACGTCGCCGTTGCACAGTTTGATCCCAATATTCCCAATGGCCAGACGTTGTCACTGACCGATGGCGACCTTCAGGACGCAGCGGTGTCGACCATCGTGGACGATGGCACGTTCGATATCTCCGCGACGACTGCGGGCGCGAGCATCCAAAGCCTGAGCGGTTCCGGTGCTGTCCTGCTTGGTGGCCAGACGCTGACACTGACGAATGCCAACGACACCTTTGCCGGTACGATCAGCGGTTCCGGCGGCGTGGCGATCACTGGCGGTACCGCCATCCTTGGCGGCATCAACGATTACACCGGTACGACTTCCATCGACAGCGGTACGACGCTCAAGCTGTCCGGCAGCGGCGGCATTGCGAACTCGTCTGTCCTCGACAACGGCACGTTCAATATCTCCGCGACGACTACGGGTGCGAGTATCCAGAGCCTGAGCGGTTCCGGTGCAGTCCTGCTCGGCGGACAGACGCTCACCCTGACGAATGCCAACGATATCTTTGCCGGCACCATCAGCGGATCGGGCGGCCTGGCAATCACCGGCGGATCGGAAACGCTTACCGGCAACAATACCTACACAGGGGCAACCTCGATCGGCGCAGGAACAACGCTCAAGCTGTCCGGCAGCGGCGGCATCGCCAGTTCGCTGGACGTCGGCAATAACGGCGTCCTGAATATTTCCGCGACCATCAGCGGCGCCCAGATCAAGAATCTGTCCGGTTCCGGTACAGTATTACTCGGCGGGCAAACCCTGACCCTGACGACTGCGAACGGTACTTTCACAGGCGGCATCAGCGGCTCCGGCGGTGTCGTGATCAGCGGTGGTACGGCGACGTTGAGCGGTACGAATGGCTTCACCGGCACGACCACGATTGGTACAGGATCGACGCTGAAACTCTCAGGCAACGGCAGTATCGCCAGCTCGGGGAAAGTAACCGACGACGGCGTGCTGAACATCTCGGCGACGAATTCGGGCGCCTCGATCAAGAGTTTGTCGGGTTCGGGTTCCGTCATCCTTGGCGGACAAACATTGACTATCACCAGTGCCAATGACAGCTTCACCGGCACGATTTCCGGTTCGGGCGGTGTGGCGCTTTCCGGCGGTGTGATGTCGCTGAGCGGCATCAATACCCATACCGGCGGGACCACGATCAATGCCGGGACGCTGACAATTGCCGCAGACAGCAACCTTGGAGGAGCTGGCGGCAAACTGACCTTGAATGGGGGCAAACTGCAGACCACGGCGTCACTGTCGACGAGCCGCGAGGTCGAGATCACCGGTCAGAATGGATCCATCGAAACCGATACAAACACGACGCTGACCCTGAACGGTAATCTCTCCGGCAGCGGGCGATTGACGAAGGAGGGAGGCGGTACTCTCGTACTGGCAGGCGACAACGCGGGTGGGCTCGGCTCGTTGAATACCAATGGGTCCGGCTGGACCGGCGGCCTGACTATCAACGGCGGACTCGTCAATGTCACCAATCCATACGGCCTGGGCTGGGGCAGCCTGTCATTGAACGGGGGTACCATCAATGCCAGCGTCAGTATCCTGACGGGCCAGAACATCAACCTGACCAATTCTGTCTCCGTGAATGTCGGTGGAAGTTCGAGCACGAGCAACCCGGTCACGACGGTCACGGATAAGGTGACGGTGTCGGGAAGCGGCACCTTGGTCAAGGACGGCGGCGGCGTGCTGGTCCTGGAGGGAACCGTGTCCAATACCGGCGGGATCCAGGTCAATGAAGGCGTCCTGACCCTGTCCGGCAACAATACCTATACCGGCGATACCTCCATCAACGGCGGCACGCTGAAGATCGCATCGGATGGCAATCTCGGTGCGGCCAGCAGCAATATCACCTTGAACGGCGGCACGCTGCAGACCACCGCATCCCTCGCTTCCAATCGAAGCCTTGTCATCACCAGCCAGAACGGTGCAATCGAGACAACGGGCACGAACACGATGCTGACCTTGAACGGCAACCTGTCCGGCGGCGGGCGCCTGACCAAGGACGGCGACGGCATCCTTGTCCTCGGCGGCAACAATATCGATGCACAAGGCGCGCAAAACAGTGCAGGCTGGACTGGCGGCCTGGTCATCAATGCGGGCCAGGTCGAGGTGACCAATGCGAAGGGCCTGGGGGCGGGCGAACTGGTGCTGAATGCCGGAACCCTCCGTACCTCGGTCGATATCGTGGCACCGCAGAACATCAGTGTCGGCACCAACGCCGTCATCAGCACCGAAAGCAGCACGACAATGACGCTCAGCGGCAACGTCGTTTCGGCGGGCGGTGCTGGCGGAAGCGGCGGCGGTGGAGGAGGTGGTGGCTCGTCCTGCTTCACCAAGACAGGCCTCGGTACGCTCAACCTGGCTGGCAGCGCGACGTTCGATGCGACATGCGTGCTTGCGGGACGCCTGCTGGCCAATGGCAGCTTCAGCAGCCTGGTGACCGTTGAACAGGACGGAACGCTCGGCGGCAGCGGCAGCATCAACGGCCAGGTCGCGGTGAAGGGAACCCTGTCCCCAGGTAACTCGCCGGGCATGCTGACGGCAAACTCCACGATCACGATGGCTCCGGGCAGTACCTACAAGGAGGATATCGGCGGCGCGCAGCAAGCCTCCGCCAGCACGCCGGTCGGCGCTCCGGGCTTCTATTCGTTCCTGCATGTGACTGGCAACAACCAATTCGTCATCCAGGACAATGCGACGCTGGCCCCGGCTCTGAAGGACCTCTATACCGTCGGCGAAGCAGGCTATGGAACGGCGCCGTTCGTGCCATCCGTCGGCCAGACCTACCGCTTCATCACGGCGGACGGCGGCATCGTCGGGCGGTTTGCAAGGCTGACGCAACCGGACGGCATGGCCGGCGGTACGCGTATGGCGGTGTTTTACAACATCGGCGGCAGCAATAGCATCGATCTGGCAGTGCTGCCGTCGTCGTACAGCACGTGGGTGGCGAACATCAATGGCAACGGCCGCGCAGCGGGGGCAGTCCTGGACCGTATCGTCGACCTGAACCAATCCGGAAGCGGCAATGCGGTGCAAGACCAGTTGCTGTTGACTGCGGCAAGCAGGGACGCCGCATCCCTGGGCAGCTTCGTCAAAGGACTGAGCGGTGAAGTCCATGCCGCGCTGGATGCGGCCGCAGCGCAGTCCGGATGGGCTGTGCAGGGCGCTATCAACAAGCATCTCCTTGAGATACAAGGCAATGCAGGCCGCAAGGACGCCCGCGGTTTGTGGATTGACGTCGGAGGCAACCGTGGTAAGTGGAGCGGGGACGGCAACGCATCCGGCTTCAGCGCGAACCGCCAGCAGCTCACTCTCGGCGCGGACGTTCATGACGAGGGCGTGTCACGCCTGGGCTTCGGTATTACCCATGCCAAGTCGGATGTGTCGGCTGACCTGGGCTCGGGTTCGGTGTCGCAGAACTCAGGCTTCGTCTATGGTCAGGCCGGATGGAAGGGGTTCATCGTGGACGGCCTCGCCAGCCATGGCAGGAACAAGATTGACAGCACCCGGAACGACCCCGCTGCAATGATGCCGGCACTGTCGTCCAGCACGGACGGCAACAGCAGCATGCTTGGTGTCGGCCTGCGGGCGCCTTGGCAGATCAACGGCGCGACCTACGAACCCTTCGTCCGCCTGGCGGTGCACAGGCTGACACGCGATGCAGGCAATGAAACGTCCGGTTCCATCGCATCGCTGGGGTTGAATGCGTTTTCCGCAACAGGCACGCGCGTGGTTGCCGGCTTGTCGGGTGCATCGATAAAGAGCGATCCGCTGGCGAGCCCCGCCACCTACAGGTTCAGCGTCGGTCTCGGGGCGGATGGCGGCAAGCTGTCGAGGGTAAGCCAAAGCGCAAACCTGGCCGGTTTGTCCACCACGGTCGGCGCGCCGGACGTCGGCAGGGTGTTTGTGCAGGGCAGCGTCACGGGAACGGCGCAACTTGGGCGGCAATCCTATGTCTACATCGGACTTGCCGGCGAGGTGCGCAGCGGCTATCGCGACTTCGGCGGCAATATCGGTGTGCGTGCCGCCTTCTAGTTCTTGTGCTTTTGACCGCTCACGCGGCGCATGTGAAACAGGCCGGCACCCGCCGGCCTGTTTTTCGCTGTACCCGGCGGCCTGACCGCTTGTCGTTATGCTAAATGGACTTCCTCACTTCTGGATCAATCGGCAATCCGATACGGACCGGCGTGCATTGATCGGGACCTACTTCGCACGGGGCGGGGCTGACAACCGGCGGATCGAGGCGATCACGCCAGAAACGCTTCCCACCATCAGCGTGCGCAAACCCTTCACCAACTCACTGCCGGAACTGGCCATCCTGAGCTCGCATCTCGCTGCCATCGAAGCAGCGTACCGGGTCGGATCCCCGCTTGCAGTCATTATGGAGGACGACGTGCGGTCACGCTACCTGTTCGACGGCGCGGCGATCGTCGCTTCCGCGCCTGCCGACTGGGAAATCCTGCAGCTCCACGTCAGCAATCGTCCTGTCGTGCTCGAGCTTGGCGAAATGTATTTACGCCATGGCATGTTGTGGCACGAATGGGAGCCTGCCTGCTTTTCGGCCGGCGCCTACGTGATCAATCGACACGGTGCAGAGCGCATCCTGTCCCGTTATCGTCCCGGTGGCGGCGACATCGACCTGACTGGCGTGCATGCCTTCGGCAAGCTGGTGGCGGACCATCTCCTCTATCGGCGCAGCTTCTGTTATACCGCGACGATTCCCTATTTCTTCAACGATATCTCCCTGACATCCACGCATGCCCCGCATCGCGACGAGACGCACCACCGGCCCGGCGCGCTTGGCGTGGAAAGCATCATGCAGCGCATCGAGAGCTTTGCTTGCGCAGGGGGCGATGGCGCGTCTGCGCAGGGAAAGTATCCATTTGCGCTGCGGACCTTGTGACCCCGAAGCCGGCAGCAGGAACAGGAGTGATTCAATCGATGAGAAACTTGCTGACAGTTGTGATCGTGACCACATGCCGGGAAAGCCTGTTGCGCGCGGTCCGTTCGGTGTTCAACCAGCAGCTGTCGGGCTCCATACAGATACTGATCGGGGTGGACATCGATCCGCACAAGAGGCTCGAAGCCCTGATTGCTACGCTGGTGGCGGAGTGCCCCGGCAACGTCACGATCTCCTTGATCAACCTCGGCTATTCCACGTCGAAACGGCACGGCGGCCCGCATGCGTCGTTTTATGGCGGCTCGCTGCGTTCCGCGCTCACGCTGCTCGCCGACAGCGAGATTGTGGTCTATCTCGATGACGACGACTGGCTCAGGGAAGACCATTGCAGCAGGATCCTGCGCGCCATCGAGGGAAAGAAATGGGCGTACTCGTACTCAATCTACGCGGACGGCGACACCGGTCAGGGACTGTGTGTCGATGAGATGGAAAGCGTTGGCGTGGGAAGAGGTCTCTACGCGAATGATTTTGGCGGCTTTGTCAGACCCAGCGGTCTCGCCATCAACAAGATGGCGTTATTGCACCTTGTCCATCTCTGGTCATGTTCGGCATTCGAAACCGGAGATGGCGAAGACCGTCTGATGTTCGAGCATCTGCGCAAGGAGCCGCATGCTTGTACGGAGGCGGCGACCGTCTACTGCGCCATCGATCCCAGGGATGTCCTGCATGATCTTCGCGTGTCGTACATGCGGTCCAGGGGCGTTGAATTCCTCAGCGCCGAAAAGACGGATTCGACGCGTTAGCGTAATCAGCGCTGCCGTCGTTCGATGCAGGCTTTTGCATAATCATCATGCAGCCCTAACGCGGCCGCGGCGGACAGGGCCGTATCGTAACTCTCATCCGCCTCGACGAAGCTCGCCGCTTTCCATATCGCGTCGAAATGCTTGCTTGTCCAGGTATTCGATCCTGTCTGCACATAGGTGTATAGCCAGGGCGCATCCAGCAGCACGACGCGCTGCGTTGCAATGATGGTTTGCGCAACGGCCGTGTCCTCGCCGCGCGCAAGTGCGGGATAGTCGGGAACGCCCCCTTTGCGTGCCAGCATCGATCCTTCCCATTCCCTGGCACCGGAGATACCCATCTTCTGCCCGAGCGGAGACCAGAGCAGCCAGCGACTGAGAAACAGGGCGTCCGCCTGCATCGACTGGGTAACCGCCACGCCAAGTTCGAGCCGTTGCGGATGATAGAGGTCGTCATCATCCCATTGGCATATCCATTCGCCACGCGCCGCACGCAGCGACAGGTTGCGCAGCTCGCCGAGACTGGAGCGCGGGTGATCGGCATAGACGAAGCGGATGCGGGGATCGATCATGGCACGGCAGTGGTGCTCGATGTCCGTGCCGGGCGCATCGCATACAACGACGAGCTCCCTGTTTGCATACGTTTGCCGGCGAAAGCATTCAACGGCAAAGCGCGCCGGGAAGAGTTGCCCGCGCGTGACCATCAGGCATGACACCAAGGGTTGCAGTCCGGGGAAGGCGACGAGGTCGAGCAGGCCCTGCTGGATGAGCGCCCCGCGTTGACCCAGCTTGAACTCGATGCGCCGATTCCCTTGCAGGAGGTAGTCGGCAAGCTGAGAGCGGGCCGATGGCGGAAGGAAACGGCGTGCCAGCATGGCGTAGGTCGATGCGCCCGCACGGACATACTCCTCGGTAAGAAGGCCCGCATGGAAATGCGTGAAATCGGTCCGGCTTTCGCTCCACCAGAGATGGCTGCACAGATGCAGGCTGAACACATCGTGCAGGTCAGGATCGCAGCGCTCGAACAGGCTCAGCATTCCTGCGGGTGTCCATGGATGGCGGTAGAAGTAGCGGCGCGGTACGACGCGGACCAGCTCCGGATGGGCTTCCCACAAGCGGGACGCAAGCTGGCAGGAATGGCTTGTCCACTTGCCGTCGAAGGCGACGTAAGCCGCCTCTAGCCATTTCGTCACGAAGGGCGCACCGGGTACTGCCGCGATGAGGGCGTTGCACAGCGACGGCCGCAATATGCCTCGTTCGTCGGGCAAAGATCCTTCCTCACCCAGCACGCAATCGTACTGGTAGAGGTGGTCCGGCATGGGGGCGACGAACAGCGTGTCCATGTCGGCATAGACACCGCCATGCTCAAGCAGCACCTTGAGGCGGATGAAGTCCGCTTCATGCGCATAGCTCCAGCCTTCCCGCGCAATCAGCTTGCCTTCCGACGACTTGTCATATGCGGCGAGCGGCAAGGACTCGCGCTTGACCTTGCAGAGCGTCAGGTGCGGCTTGATCATCTCCCACCAGGGGCCGTAGGGCTCGTTGTCGTAGTGGAAGAAGATCGCATCCGGCCGGTTGACCTGGCGGCAGGATTCGAGACACAGGTAGTGGGCAAGGTGGAAGGGCTCGGTCTGCTCCTTCAAGCCGAAGATGAAATGGAAGATGCGCGGGATCATGATTCAGTATTGGCGGTGCTTTCCGGTTTATTGCGCACTGATGAAGTCCCGAAACCGGCGCATGATCCTGGCCTCGGAAAACTGATTGCACAGCCGCTCGCTGAGAAGCCTGCTGTCGTGATCGGTGTGGTGTCGACGTTCGAACTGCGCACGCATTTTCCGTCGCGCGTCGTGGATGTCGGCAACCGCCCAGCGATGGTCTTGACCATAGGTGGTGCCCGGCCAGTCGATGGGTTCGAGGGTGTAGTCGATCAGACCGAGATGGTCGTGGCCGAGGAAATCGAGCTGGCCGCTCCAGCCTGTCATCAGCACCGGTTTTCCCAATACGGCTGCTTCGAATGCTCCCATGCCCCATCCTTCCGCGCGCGCCAGGGAGATATAGGCATCGCCCACCTGATGCAGGCAATCCAGCCAGACCCCGCTCACGCCGTCACCCGACAGCAACGCCACGCTTGCCCGGGGCTGGCCATGCCTGCGTGTGACCGCTTCGATGGATTCCTGAACCAGCTGCAAAGAAGTCTTTCCCTGTTCATGAGGCAGCGGGAAGTGGACGGGTTTTCCCGATGTCTTCAGGAGCAGGGCTACGGGTTCATCGTGCGCGAACTCGTCGAGAAAGGCTTCGATCAAGCGCGGAAAATCCTTGCGCAGCATCCAGGCGCCAATACTGTAAAACACGTACTGGTCCTCGCGTACGCCGAGCTGGCGCCGCATGTCGCTGCGCTGTTCGGGTGTCACGTCCTCGTGTGCATGGCGACGGATGTGGGGCGCGACATGAATGGGGACAGTGACGCCGCCGTCGCGAAACACCTGCGCGTTGAAGTGCGAGGGCACGAGGACGCCGTTGAAGCGATTGAGAATGCCTGGCCAGTGCGACGGGATGGTGTCGGATTCCCAGGCGCAATAGGCGAAGTTCGCCTTGCCCTCTTCGAAGCAGCTCGGCAGGTATTCGGGAACGATATGCGAAACGACGACGCTGTAGTTCTTCGGAGCGACGGTCAATCTCTGGATGGCTTGCAGGTCTCGCAAGCTGGGATCTCCTTCGCTGGCGCGTACAAGCTCCAGCAGGTTCGGATCCATTTCAGGTAGCCAGAACTGCAGGCCATGGCTGCCCCAGAACACCGGTTGCCAATAGACGTCGAGGCCGAGATTCAGCAACCCGCGCAGGTATGCCATGCCGGAGAGCCCGTAGCCGGTCGTGTCGCCGTAGGAGATGTATTTAACGGACATGGGATGAAGAAAGCGTGGTCATGACGATTGAGGGGTCAGATCGTGGCGCAGGGTGAGGCCTGGACCGCTTGTATCTGCGAGTCTTCAAACGACGGCCGGGGCGGAGCGCCGTACGACGTAACAGATCGCAGGAAGCGAAGCTGTTTGATGCGAGCGGACGTATTGGGACTGGCAAGGATAGCGATCCCGATGTCGTTGCGGCTTGCGGTCAGTTCGAACGCCATGGCGATGGTGGCAGGGCCGTCCTGCTCGATCTCCACGGTCTTGCGAGACAGTTCCACACCATCGCCAGTGCGAACTGCGAGCAAGGCCAGCATCGAGCCGGCACTTGCTTCGGACACATCCATCAGGACGGTATAGGCGCCGGGCGCGAAAGGGAAAAGATTGGCTAGCGCAAGAGGTCTGAGGTCGGTACCCGAGGGATGTTCGGGGACGCACGCCAGTTCGCCGTCGACGAGGGCGCATCGGGTTTGCCCCATTCGATGCACATAGTCGGCGGTGCCTGTCACCGGAAAGTCGTTCGCGTAGATCACGCCGGCGCAATAGAAATCGTTGTAGTTGTTGACGCCGTCACACAAGCCCAACTCGGTCAGGCCGGCCTTTGTCTTTGCGCGATAGGCGACTAGGTGGCCGTCGGTGGCATCGACGAACACGAGCGATTCCGTTGTTTCGCGTGCGGCGACATTTGTCACTTCCCCAAGATGAATCTGGTCTGGCGAACAATGCATTGCGATGGCTTTGCCGAACAGGACAGGGCCGGTGGGGCAGAGCGGAGACGTCCCGCGGTAACGCGATTGGCAATTCGCCAGGATCATGCGGATCGCCGCCTCGATCGCCGGAAAGCGCGGCGGCGCGGCGATGATGGTATTGCTGACAATCCATGGCGCGATAACGGCGCGGTCGCGGAAGATGGAAATCTTGCCCGGCAGGACGCTCCAGGCGCGGTGAAAGTGGACGGACAAATCAGCGTAGATGCCGCCGAATTCGTACAGCAGGCACAGGCGTGCGAGATCGGCCTGATAGGCGTAGGGCAACAATTGATCGAAAGCCCACAATACCTCCTGGCCCATCTTGTTCGCCAGAAATTCACGAATGGCGTACTTGTCGAGCAACCGGTGAGTCAGCTCAGGATGGTGCGCCTTGAAGGATTCGATATTCCGCACAATGGCCGGTGGCAGCGCGTTATGCGGCAAGATGCCTTCCGGATGATCCGCGATGAGGATGTTAAACAGGTGCATTCGACTTGCCGGGGAGGAGCGCTGACGCCCTTTCGGCTGCGCTGACGATTACATTCGATTGTCCTTGGGCATCTCCGACCCGAAGAAGTTTCCGGGCAGCTTCATCAATATCGCGAAGAGGCATTTTTCGATCCGGCAAATACCGGACGGATGCGGCCCGATTCATATTCCGGCAACAGCGTGCGCCATGACCGGCAATGTCGCGTCCCGCGGCGATTGATAAATTGATGGGTAGCGGTGGAGCGGTCCTCGCGTAGCCCGGCTCCTTTTTGGAATGAAGCGATGAGCTGCCGGCAAGATGTGGGCGTGGTGCCCATGGGCAGGATTGAACTGCCGACCTCTCCCTTACCAAGGGAGTGCTCTGCCACTGAGCTACATGGGCCCTTTCCATCTTTCTGAAGACAGTCGATTGCAAAACGACTATCGGAAAAGGGAGGCAACAAAAAACCCGGTCATGTTGACCGGGCTTTCTGTTTGAAACTGTTGGTAGGCCGTGTAGGGATCGAACCTACGACCAACGGATTAAGAGTCCGCTGCTCTACCAGCTGAGCTAACGACCCAACGAAGAAAAAAATTATAGCGTCGAATCCGGAGTGTCGTCAAGACTGGGTGGCGAAGCGGGTCACGCGCGATGCATTCAGGTGAGCGCCGACGTCACTTTCAGCACTTCATCCACCGTAGTCGCGCCTTCGACTACCTTCAACGCGCCGGCAACACGCAGCGGCTTCATGCCGTCCTTGATGCTTTGGTCTCTCAGCGCGTGGATATCGGTTTCTTCCTTGATCAGGCGGGAGAACGGCTGGCTGACCGTGAGCAATTCATACAGGCCGGTCCGTCCGCGGTAGCCGGTCTGCCTGCATTCGGGGCAGCCGACCGGGCGGTAGATCTTTGCGGGCTTGGGAATCTTCCAGCCCTCGACCAGGCTGTCCCACACTTCGTCAGAGAGGTCTCCTTCCGCCTTCTTGCAATCGGGGCAGAGGGTACGCACCAGGCGTTGCGCCATGATGCCGATCAGCGTGGCTTCCAGCAGGTAATACGGCACGCCGAGTTCCAGCAGGCGCATCACGGCGGATGGCGAGTCGTTGGTGTGCAGGGTGGAAAGAACGAGGTGGCCGGTCAGCGCTGCCTGGATCGCCATTTCAGCGGTCTCGAGGTCGCGGATCTCGCCGACCATGATGATGTCCGGGTCCTGGCGCATCAGCGCGCGCACGCCGTCCGCAAAGGACAGGTCGATGCCGTGCTGCACCTGCATCTGGTTGAACGAGCCCTCGACCATTTCGATCGGGTCTTCCACCGTGCAGACGTTGACCTCGGTGGTGGCCAGTGCTTTCAACGTCGTATACAGCGTCGTCGTCTTGCCCGAGCCGGTGGGGCCGGTGACGAGGATGATGCCGTGGGGGTGGGCCGTCAGGCTGTCCCAGCGCTTGGCGTCGTCAGGCGGGAAGCCGAGTTCGGGCAGGGTCTTGACCACGACTTCGGGGTCGAAGATACGCATCACCAGCTTTTCGCCGAAGGCAGTCGGAAGGGTCGACAGGCGCAGTTCGATTTCCTGGCCACCGGCGGTACGGGTCTTGATGCGGCCGTCCTGCGGGCGGCGCTTCTCGACTACGTCCATGCGGCCAAGCAGCTTGATGCGCGCGGTCATCGCGATCATGACGGAGGCTGGCACCTGGTAGACCTGATGCAGGATGCCGTCGATGCGGAAGCGGATCACGCCGAGTTCGCGCTTGGGCTCGAGATGGATGTCGGAGGCGCGCTGCTCGAATGCGTACTGCCACAGCCAGTCGACGATGTTGACGATGTGCTGGTCGTTGGCATCGAGCGACTTGTTGGCCTTGCCGAGCTCGACCAGTTGCTCGAAGTTGTTGCGCAGCGCGACGTCGTGCTGGCCGTGCTTGCTGGCGCCCTTGATCGACTTGGCCAGCGTGAAGAATTGCGCAGTGTACTGGGCGATGTCGAGTGGGTTGGAAACGACCAGCTTGACGTTGCGCCGGGTGACCTTGGCGATTTCGGCTTCCCATTCGAGGGAAAACGGATCAGCGGTGGCGATCACGACGTCAGTGGGTGTGAGCTCCACCGGCAGGATGTTGAAGCGCCCCGCATAGGTGGCGGACATGACGTCGGCCACGCGGGTGAAGTCGATCTTCAGCGGGTCGATACGGAAGAAGGGAACCTTGGCCTTGTGTGCCATCCATTCCGTCAGTACGTCCAGCGTGAGCAGCTTGTGCGGCGGTGCGGCCGAAGTCAGCTTGATCTGCGCGATGGCGGTCAGCGGATGCATGCTGGCTGTGGCATTGCGCAGCAGGGCCTGCGCTTCGTTGTAGCGTGCCTTGACGTCGGCCTTGTCGATCATGCCGTCGGCCAGCATCCAGCTGAAGAGCTGGTGAAGATCGATGGGCTTCGATGCGTGCTTGTGCGCGTGGGCGGACGGATGGTCGACTCGGGCGTTCAAGATGTTTTGCTCCTGCGTGGTTTTTCCTGCGCCAGTTTCCATGCTTTCAGTCCATTGACCCAGGACTTGGCGGGCAGCTTTGTGGCAGCGGTGATCTGCTCGGCGCGCTCGTACAGCGCTTCGTAGTCGAGCTCGGGCGGGGTGTTGAATCCGATCGCCACCACGTTGCCTTCGTGGCAGGGCGGCAGGCAGATCACCTCGGCGAATGCGTGCTTGAGCGCCTTGAAGTTTTTCGCGTAGCTCGGGTGGTCGCCGAACAGGTTGACGGTCATGATGCCGTCCGGCTTGAGGCAGGCGGCACAGGATTCGTAGAACTCCGGTGAGTTGAGCACGGGGCCCTGCACATCGGCGTCGTACAGGTCGGCTTGCAGCACGTCGAAGCGCCCGGCGTTGTTGGCATCGGTGACGTAGTCCATCGCGTCCATCTCGAACACCATCAGGCGGCCGTCGTCATAGGGCAGGCGGAACATGGAGCGGCAGACCGAAATCACGGAGGGATTCAGTTCGATGGCCGTGACGTCAGCCTTGGGGAAATGCTTGTAGCAGAACTTGGTCAGTGCCCCGGTACCCAGGCCGAGCTGGACGACGTGTTGCGGATCCTTGTTGAAGAGCATCCACGCCATCATCTGCTGCGCGTATTCGAGCTCGATCCAGTCGGGCTTGCGGATGCGCATGGCGCCCTGGATCCATTCGTTGCCGAAATGGAGGAAGACGACGCCGCCTTCCTCGGACAGGGTGATGGGCGCGAACTTGGGCTTGCGCGGTTTCTTGCCGGGGCCGGCCTTGGTGCTGCCCTGGGCTTCCATGGAATTGCGTTTGATGAGCATGCTGGTATTGGAAACTGTTTCTGCCATTCTACAGAATGATGTTCTTCCATTGCGCCAGTTTTTCCTCGAAGGAAAGCTGGGCGTTGGCAGGAGAAGACGACGGCAGCACCAGCGTCCGGAATCCGGCGGCGGCGAACAGCGGCTCGAAACGGCCTGAGGTTTTGCCGTTGAAGCAAACTTTTTCCAGCTGCGGACATTGGTGTTTCAGCATCGCGAATTCGTTTGCCTGAGCGCGCCGGATGGCGGCGTCAAGGCTGCCTTCACGCTCGCAGGCGGCGAGCACGTCCCATAACCCGACGCGGTGCGTGAGCAGGCGCTGCAGGCGTTGTTCGTAAGACAAAGGCGTCAGTTCGTCCTTCAGGACGGCCGATAGCAGGCGCCAGAACTGGTTGCGGGGATGGGCGTAGTACTGTTGCGCCGCCAGCGAGGCTTCGCCGGGGAAGCTGCCGAGGATGAGGATGCGGGTGGCGCTGTCGACGACCGGCGGGAAGCCGGTCAGCAAGGTGGCGGGAACGGACGCGGGCATGGCGTCATTGTAGACGCAGCCCGCAGCCGAAGGCTATCGGGCAGGTAAGTCGCTATCCTGCGGAATTGATAATATGTTTGCTTGCAAGGGACGCGGCTCGCCCCGCAGGTTTTCGGGCTTTCTGGTGCCCTTGAAAAGAATCGTCTGCTCCGGGAGATATTTTGATGGAACGAAAAGTCATGCTCGTCACCGGCGGCAGCCGCGGCATCGGCGCGACTACCGCCCGCCTTGCTGCCGCGCGCGGCTATGCGGTGGCGGTGAATTATCTGCACAACCGGACAGCGGCCGATGAGGTCGTGAGCGCCATTTGCGCGAGCGGCGGCGAGGCGGTCGCCGTGCAGGCAGACGTTGCGTTGGAGGCTGACGTGGTGCGCATGTTCGAAGAAGTGGACAAGGCGTTCGGACCATTGCAGGCACTGGTCAACAATGCCGGCGTCCTGGAGCGGCAAGGACGTGTCGACGCGATGGATGCGGCGCGACTGAACCGCATATTCGCCACCAACGTCACCGGCAGCTTCATCTGTGCCCGGGAAGCGATCGCGCGCATGTCGACCCGGCGCGGCGGAACCGGCGGCTCTATCGTGAACCTGTCGTCGGTCGCGGCCCGCCTGGGCGCGCCGAATGAATACGTGGACTATGCCGCCTCCAAGGGGGCGATCGATACCATGACGGTCGGCCTGGCCAAGGAAGTGGCGGCCGAAGGCATCCGTGTCAACGCGGTGCGTCCCGGCGTCATCCATACGGACATCCATGCCAGCGGCGGCGAGCCTGGACGGGTCGAGCGGGTCAAGGACTCGGTGCCGATGAAGCGCGGCGGCGGCGCGGAGGAGGTGGCGCAGGCCATCCTCTGGCTGCTGTCGGACGAGGCGTCCTACGTCACCGGCGCCATCATCGACGTTGCCGGTGGCCGCTGATGCCGGGAACCGGCAGCTTGTTCCTGTGGCACGGCCGCGCACTCGTGGTCGGGCCGGGCATCGATTCCAGTCCGCATGCCCATTATGCGGCGCAGATCACGCTCGGCCTCGACCGACCGTTCCGCGTGCGGCTGGGTGCCAATGAGCCATGGCTGGAAACACACGCGGCAGTCTTCGCGCCCAACCAGCGGCATCAGCTGGACTGCGGCGGTGGCATGCTCGCCCACCTGTTCGTCGAGCTGCCGCAGCGGCAGCAGACGGTGGCGACGGATGCCCAGGCGCGATTTCACTTGATGCAGGATTTTGCGCCGGTGCGGGCGGCAATCGATGCGGCACGACGCGACGAGCTCGATCTGGACACCGCAGGGCATGCGGCGCAGCAATGGCTATGCTGCGCCTTGCCCGCCGCCTTGTCGCCCTACGGCTACGATCCGCGCATCAGCAAGGCGCTGGAATGGATCGCGGCTAATCCCGGTACGACGCCGACCGGGGCTTTGCTTGCCACCCAGGTACATTTGTCCGAAAGCCGCTTCACCCACCTGTTCCGGCAGCAAACCGGGCTGTCGCTATCGCGCTACCTGTTGTGGCTCCGCCTGTTCGAGGGGGTGGCCGCCGTTGCCCGCGGGGACAACATGACCAACGCCGCGCACCGGGCGGGTTTCGCGGACCTGGCGCATATGAGCCGGACCTTCCGCGGCACGTTTGGTGTAGTGCCGTCCGAGCTGCACAAGATGACGATTGCGTTCAAGCAGAAAGCGGATTGACAACCTATATTGGTGGTACAGAGCGGACGTTTGCAGCCGCCGGACAACATAGGAGACCCGTCATGGAAGCAGTTGCACAGCGACAAATTCACGCATTGCTCGCGAAGTATTCGGAAAGCCACCTCAATCCCGCCAATGAAGTGATCCACTTCATCTGCATTCCGGCGATTGTGTTTTCCTTCCTCGGCATGATCTGGGCAGCGCATCCTCTGGCGGCGCTTGCCGTCACCCTTGCCAGCCTCGTGTATTACTTCCGGCTGTCGGTCCCGTTTGCCTTCGGCATGCTGCTGATGTCGGGCACGATGCTGTGGATCCTGTCCATCCTGCCGCAGGGAAGGATCATGGAGGTATCGGTGGCCGTCTTCGTCATCGCCTGGATCGGCCAGTTCATCGGCCACAAGATCGAAGGCAAGAAGCCGTCCTTCTTCGACGACCTGCGTTTCCTGTTGATCGGGCCGCTGTTCGTACTCAGCTTCCTGTACCGCCGCCTCCACATCGCTTACTGACGCGTGAAGATCGTCGTTTTCGGCGCCGGTTCGATCGGCGTTTACGTGGGCGGCTCGCTGCTGGCGGCGGGCGCCGACGCATTGCTGATCGGACGCGCGCGCATGGGAGAGCGCATCGCCAGGCATGGCCTTGTCCTCACCGACCTGCACGGCAGGCGCATGGTGCTGGACGGCTCGAACATCCCTTACACGGAAGACCCAGGCAAGCTGGCCGAGGCGGACTTGATCCTCGTAACCGTCAAGAGTTCCGATACGTCGACGGCGGCGGATGCGATCCATGCCTATGCCAAGCCGTCCGCGCTCGTGATGAGCCTGCAGAACGGCGTCGGCAATGCCGCGGTGCTGCACGACCGGCTCAGGGGCATGGCGGTACTCGGCGGCATGGTGCCGTTCAACGTCGTGCAGATGGAGGAGGGGCGCTTCCATCGCGGCACGGAAGGCGAGCTGATGGTGGAAGCCTTGCCTGGCCTCGGCCGTTGGCACGGCATCTTCAAGGCGGCGCATCTGCCGCTGGTCGAGCGCGCAGACTTCGCCGCCGTCCAATGGGGCAAGCTGCTGCTGAACCTGAACAATCCGGTCAATGCCTTGTCCGGTCTGCCGCTCAAGGCAGAGCTGTCGCAGCGCACGTACCGGCGCTGCCTGGCCTTGCTGATCGAGGAGGCGCTTGCGACGCTGTCCGCAGCAGGCATCGCCCCGGCAAAGGTAGCCAAGGTATCGCCGTCCTTGCTGCCGCGCATCCTCCGCTTGCCCGACTGGCTGTTCAAGCGGCTTGCCGCAGCGATGCTGCGCATCGATCCGGAAGCGCGCTCATCCATGTGGGAAGACCTGCAGGCGGGGCGGCGGACGGAAATCGATTACCTGAACGGCGCCGTCGTCGCACTCGCGCGCTCGCTGGGGCGGGCGGCGCCGGCGAACGAGCGGATAGTCGAACTGATCCGGCGGGCCGAAGCGGGCAAGGGCAGGGAGCTGGATGGAGCCGTCCTGTATCACCTGCTGAATGCTCCCTCTGTGGGCGCAATGGCTAAGGCCTGAGCGAACTCCAGGCCGCTTCCGCAAAAATCTCCCGGTATGCCTTGATGTCGGTCTTCGCCCGGCCCGACAGCCACAGCCGAGCGTAGTCGTGCGACGGTCCAATGATCAGCGACGCGTAGACCTCGGGCGGCACCTTTTTCAGCTCGCCACGCTCCACATGAGGCTGGAACCAAGCGATGACCTCCGCGTAATGCTTGCGCGTCCTTTCCTTCAGTTCATCGGCCTGTTCGGTTTTGGCCAGTACGCTGCGGTTGTACAGCACGAAGCGCGCCTTTTCGGGGTTGGCTGAGATCCAGTCGACGTAGGCGTAAGTAATCGCTTTCACGCCATCCTCGGCGGTATGTGCCTTCTCCAGCAGCGTCTTCTGGTATTCGTGATGCTCGGCCAGCGCCTCCACGTAAAGCGAGGCGGCAATGCTCTCCTTGTTGCCGAAGTGGTGGTACATGCTGCCGACGCTGGCCTGCGAGCGCTCGCGGATCATCTCGATCGTGGTCGCCTCCACCCCGTGCTCGGTGAAGCAGGCAAGGGCGGCATCGAGGATTTCCTGTTTCCTGTTTTTCCTGGTCGTGGTCATGGTTTTCCAGTCGTTTGACTAGAATTTTATTCTAGAATAGTATTCTAGTGAAGCCGGCGGAGGCCGGTCACCGCGCCCGTCCCTTATAGCAAGGGCGGGAGCGGCGGTAAACAACAAATGACCACCCGACACAAAGGAGAAGGCAATGAACCAGTACCTCGGCATGTACAAGCAGATGGGCAATGAGGCGTTCAGCAAGGCGGTGACCCAGTTCGCGCCGTACTTTTCGACCATCGATCCGACCTTCACGGAGCTGCGCCAGGGCTATGCCGAGGTGAAGTTCGCCAATCGCCGCGAAGTCCACAACCACATCGGCACGGTGCATGCGATCGCCCTGTGCAATGCCGCGGAACTCGCGGCCGGCACGATGACAACGGTGTCGATCCCGGAAGGTCGCCAGTGGATTCCGGTCGGCATGACGGTGCAGTACCTCGCCAAGGCCAAAACCGACATGCGCGTAGTCGCCGATGGCGCCGCCGTGAACTGGGAGCAGATCGGCGACGTGCAGGTTCCGGTCGACGCCTTCGACACCGAAGGCAAGAAGGTATTCACAGCCACCATCACGATGAACCTGAAATAGGCAAAGCCATGAACCTCGCTCTGCGCATGCTCTACGTGCTGATCCTGTCGCTGTTCCGCGAGCGGGTGCCAGCCACCGCGCTGGAAAGCAGGCTGACCTTGCGCACCCTGCCCAACGACCTCGATGTCAACCTGCACATGAACAACGGCCGCTACCTGACGATATGCGACCTCAACCGGGTCGACCTGTTCATCCGTACCGGCCTGCTGAAGATCATGCTGAAGAAGAAATGGATGCCCATGGTGGCCGACCACACGATGACCTACAAGAAGCCGCTGAAGGTGCTGGAGCGCTTCGATGTGTCGCTGGCGGTCACGCACTGGGACGAGAAGTTCTTTTACATGACGCATACCTTCACCTCGGGCGACCGGGTTGTGGCCGAAGGGACGTCCAAAGCCGTGATCCGTTCACGCGAAGGTGTGGTCAGGCCCGCCGAGGTGATCCTCGCCGTGGGCAGGAACCTCGAACGGGCAAGCGCGTAATCCTTGTTGTCAGGAGCTGAAAATGGAATCGATCACCCTCCACACATCCGACGGATTCAAGCTGGCGGCGAACCGCTTCTCGCCGGCGTCCAGGCCGAAAGCGGTCGTCGTGCTGCCGACCGCAATGGGCGTGAAGCAGGACTTCTACTTTCCCTTTGCGCAGTTCCTCGCGCAGCAGGGGTTTGCCGCCTTGACCTTCGACTACCGCGGCGCAGGGGCGTCGGTGCCGGAACGATTCAGGCAATCGTTGCGCGGTTTCGAAGCCGACCTGTTCACCTGGGCCGAGCGCGACTACAACGCCGCGCTGCTCGCCGCCAAGGCATGGCAGCCCGATGTGCCGCTGCTGTTGGTCGGCCATTCGCTGGGCGGGCAATTGCCGGGCTTGCTGCCGGACCGTGACCTGATCGACGGCATCATTACCGTCGCCAGCGGTAGCGGCTATTGGCGGAAGAACTCGCCGCAGCTGAAGCGATTTGTCTGGTTCATGTGGTATTTCGCGGTGCCGCTGTATACGCGCCTGTTCGGTTATTTCCCCGGCAAGAAGGTGAAGAAGGTTGGTGACCTCCCCAAGGGCGTGATCTTCCAATGGGCGCAATGGTGCAAGAGCCCGCACTACGTGGTCGACCGTAAGGGCAAGCCTATCCTCGACGGCTACGAGAAGATCCGCGCGCCTATCCTGGCGATCAGTTTTACCGACGACGAAATGATGAGCCGGTGGAGCATCGACAGCATGCACGACAAGTACAAGAACGCGCCGGTCGAGCGCTGGTACGTTGCCCCGCAGGATGTGCAGGCCAAGCGCATCGGGCACTTCGGATTCTTCCGGCAGGAGTTCCGGCAGACGCTGTGGCAGCAGGCGCTGATGTGGATGGATCAGCGCGTGAAAATGGAGACCCAAATGGGGAACTGGGGTGTGCAGCGCCGGGCAAGGAGCATGTCATGAAGTACTACTCCGTGGCAGAACTCGACATCACCGACCGCGGCTGGGTGGCGGACTATGTGAAGAAGGTGACTCCGCTGGTTGAACGATTCGGCGGCCGTTACCTCGCGCGCACGCCGGATATTGAGAAGTTCGAAGGTGGCAGGAAGTTGCCGCAGATTTTCCTGATCATTGAGTGGCCTTCGAAAGAGGTGGCGCGGGAGTTTTATGAGTGCGACGAATACCGGCCGTATCGGGAAGGCCGGATCTCAGGATCTGCAAGCGAATTCGTGTTGGTGGCGGGGGAGGATGTCAATCGGGTCGCGCGAATGAATTGAGCGTCGCCAGGATTCGTAGAGAACCGTCGAATGCGGGCCGATGCCATAGCCCGCCAGAGCAATTTCCCAGTCATCCCCGCGAAGGCGGGGATCCATGGGGACGTCGCATAAACAACCTCACTATGGATCCCCGCCTTCGCAGGAACGACGGGGTAGGCGGTGATGGCAAGTTGAACGGATGCGCCCGCATACGAGCAAAGATCATCGGGCGCGCAACCCAAATACCCGCCTGATCTGCACAAAATAAAACGGGCCGCCAAAACCGGCAGCCCGTCATTCCACTGAATACGCGGCTTACTTACCCGCCATCCCCAGCAACATCTCATTCAAGCGCTTCACAAACCCTGCCGGGTCGGCCAGCGTGCCGCCTTCCGCCAGCGAAGCCTGGTCGAACAGGATGTGCGACCAGTCGCCGAACTTCGCATCTTCATACTTCAGACGCTGCACCAGCGGATGGTTCGGGTTGATCTCCAGGATGGGCTTGCTCTCCGGCGCATTCTGGCCCGCCGCCTTCAGCATGCGGATCAGGTTGCCGGACAGCTCGTGCTCATCCGCCACCAGGCAGGCCGGCGAATCGGTCAGGCGGAAGGTGACGCGCACATCCTTGGCCTTGTCGGCCAGCGCGGTCTTCATCTTCTCGGCCAGGTCCTTGTACTCGGTCTCGGTCTTCTCGTGTTCCTTCTTCTCGGCTTCATCTTCCAGCTTGCCGAGATCGAGGTCGCCCTTGGCCACCGAGACGAGTTCCTTGCCGTCGACTTCGTGCAGGAAAGACAGCATCCACTCATCGACGCGGTCGGTCAGCAGCAGCACTTCGACACCTTTCTTGCGGAAGATCTCCAGGTGCGGGCTGTTCTTCGCGGCAGCATAGGTATCGGCCGTGACATAGTAGATCTTGTCCTGGCCTTCCTTCATGCGGCCGATGTAGTCGTCGAAGGATACGTTCTGCGCGTCGCTGTCGTTATGCGTGGACGCGAAGCGCAGCAGCTTGGCGATGCGTTCCTTGTTGGCGTGGTCTTCGCCGACGCCTTCCTTGAGCACCTGGCCGAATTCCCTCCAGAAGGTCGCGTACTTGTCCTTCTCCGCCTGGTCGTCGCTGTTGGCCAGTTCTTCCAGCAGGCCGAGCACGCGCTTGGTCGAACCTTCCCGGATGACCTTCACGTCGCGCGATTCCTGCAGGATTTCACGCGACACGTTCAGCGGCAGGTCGGAGGAATCGATCACGCCTTTCACGAAGCGCAGGTAGATCGGCATCAGCTGCTCGGCGTCGTCCATGATGAACACGCGCTTGACGTACAGCTTGATGCCGCCGCGCTTGTTGCGGTCCCACAGGTCGAACGGGGCACGCTTCGGGATGTAGAGCAGCTGGATGTATTCGCTGCGGCCTTCGACGCGGTTGTGTGTGTGCGCGAGCGGTTCCTCGAAGTCGTGCGACACGTGCTTGTAGAACTCGGTGTACTGCTCCGGCGTGATGTCGCTCTTGTTGCGTGTCCACAGGGCGCTGGCCTGGTTGACGGTCTCGAACTCATCCTTGATGACGGTTTCCTTCTTCTCGTCGTCCCATTCTTCCTTCTGCATCAGGATGGGCAGCGAGATGTGGTCGGAGTATTTGCGGATGATGGACTTGAGCTTCCACACGGACAGCAGCTCGTCCTCGCCTTCACGCAGGTGCAGCGTGATGTCGGTGCCACGGGACGGCTTGTCGATCGCCTCGACGGTGAAGTCGCCTTCGCCGCCCGATTCCCAGCGCACGCCTTGCGCTGCCGTCAGGCCGGCGCGGCGGGTGTCGACTGTGATCTTGTCGGCGACGATGAAGCCGGAGTAGAAACCCACGCCGAACTGGCCGATCAGCGCCGCATCCTTTTGCTGGTCGCCGGACAGGCGGGAGAAGAATTCCTTGGTGCCGGACTTGGCGATGGTGCCGAGATGCTCGATCGCTTCCTCGCGGCTCATGCCGATGCCGTTATCCGAAATGGTGATCGTGCGGGCATCCTTGTCGAAGGTGACCTTGATCTTGAGCTCGGGGTCATTCTCGAACAGTGCGGCGTTATTGATCGCCTCGAAGCGCAGCTTGTCGGCGGCGTCGGAGGCGTTGGAGATCAGCTCGCGCAGGAAGATTTCCTTGTTGGAGTACAAGGAGTGAATCATCAATTGCAGGAGCTGTTTGACTTCTGCCTGAAAACCCAGGGTTTGCTTTTCGGCTACGGCCATTTTTACCTCTAGAGTCGGTTGAACGGTTGAGATTGCGGGTCATCCGGGTGATATCCGGATGACAACTCTGGCGATATGGGGACGGCCACTGGAATTTCAAGCCCGGAAACTGTCACATATTTCCGATTTCCCGCTCCAGGAAGCGCAGCAGGCCGATATCGCCCGCGCTGGCAACATTGACCCGCATTCGGGTGGACGGCAACTGGCTGGGCGAGAACAGGCTGCCGGGTGCCAGCAGGAATCCTTCCTCGACCGCTTTTTCGGCCAGCACATTGGTGTCCACGCCGGTTTCGATCCAGACGAACATCCCGGCCGGCGTCGTGATGTCGGCCTTCAACCCGACCCGCTCCAGCTGCTTGATGGTCTTGTCGCGTACCGCGTCCAGCTTGCTGCGCAGCCTGTCCACATGCTTGCGGTAATGGCCTTCGGACAGGATCTTGTAGACCGTGCGTTCACCGATGTCCGAGGTGGTAAGGGTAGTCAGCATCTTGCGGTCCGCCAGGCGCTGTGCCATTTCCGGCGAGGTCGCAATGAAGCCAACGCGCAGGTTAGCCGCCAGCGTCTTGGAGAAACCGCCCAGGTAGATTACCCGGTTCAGCTGGTCCAGCGAGGCGATGCGGGTCGCCGGCTGCACGCTGCTGCCGGGATGCAGGTCGCAGTAGATGTCGTCCTCGACGATGGTGATGTTGTGCTGCTCGGCGATCTTCAGGATCTGGAAGGCTTTGGCGGCCGACAAGGAGGTCGACGTCGGGTTGTGCAGTACCGAGTTGATGACATAGAGCTTGGGCTTGTGCAGCGCCGACAGCTCCGCAAGCTTGGCAATGTCCGGACCGTCAGGCAGGCGCGGGATACCGATTACCTTCGCGCCCAGCGTGGCAAAGGAGCCGAACATCAGGAACCAGGCCGGGTCGTCGACAAAGATGGTGTCGCCGGGCAGGGTGAAATGGCGAGCGACCAGGTCCAGCCCCTGGGTGATACCGGAGGTGGTGACGATCTGCTCTGGAGAGGCGGCAATCTCCAGTTCGGCCAGCTTCAGTTGCAGTTGCTGGCGCAGCACCAGGGAGCCTTGGGGGTTGCCATACTGCAGCAGCAGGCTCTGGTTCTGGCGGCTGATCGCGCGCAGGGCGTTGGCGACCAGTTCGCCGTCCAGCCAGTCGGCCGGCAGCAGGCCGGAGCCGGGCATTTTCTCCTGCGGGTGCTGGCGGAACATGTTGCGGACCAGCCAGACCACGTCGAGATGCGGCGGTAGGGCGTCGACCGCGCGCGGCATGCTGCTGGCAACCATCGGCGAGCGTTCACGCACATAGAAGCCTGAGCCGCGACGCGACTCGAGATAGCCCTTCGCCACCAGCCGGTCATAGGCTTCCACCACGGTAAACCGCGATACGCCGTAGGTCTCCGCGTATTGTCGGATCGAGGGCATGCGCGAGCCGCTGCGCAACAGCTTGTCGTCGATGCGCGCCTCGATCGAGCGCACGATCTGGTCCACCAATGATTCGCCGCCCTGGCGCGACAGCACTTGGGGTGCGGCGATGCTGAATTCGGCGGCGACGCCTTTACGGAGTTTGGCTGTACTGGTCATTTTGCCGTGACAGTGGTCGAAATTATTTGAGAAAGTGTGCTGGTACTGTACTGGTTTTGTCGATTAGGATAGGTCATCCTTCGAAAAACATCAAACATATGGGGCAACAATGAAGACTATCGGCCTGCTGGGCGGAATGAGCTGGGAATCGACCATCCTCTACTACCGCATCATCAACGAGACCGTGAAGGAAAAATTGGGTGGATTGCACTCGGCGAAACTGGTGCTGCACAGCCAGGATTTCGAGGAAATCGCCAGCCTGCAACGCGCGGGCGCGTGGGACGAGGCCGGCCAGCGGCTGGGGCGTGCGGCGCAATCGCTCCGCGCGGCGGGGGCCGATTTCCTGGTCATTTGTACCAACACCATGCATGTGGTGGCCGATGCTGTCGAGGCGGCGGCCGGCATGCCGCTGTTCCACATCGTCGACCCGACGGCCGAGGAAATCAGGCGGAGCGGCGTGCGGAAGGTCGGCCTGATCGGTACGCGTTTCACGATGGAGCAGGATTTTTACAAGCACCGGCTGCGCTACCGCCACGACATTGATGCACTCGTGCCGGACGAGGCTGATCGCGACGTCGTGCACAAGGTGATTTTCGATGAACTGTGCCGCGGCATTGTGCGTGACGAGTCGCGCCAGGCCTATCGCGAGATCATCCAGCGCCTGGTGGACCGCGGCGCGGAAGGCATCATCCTCGGCTGTACGGAAATCACCATGCTGATATCGCCGGACGATGCGTCCGTGCCCGTATTCGACACAACGGCGCTGCATGCGCGCAAAGCCGCCGAGCTTGCTCTCTCCGCAGAACATTCGAGCTGATCATGGAATCCCTGCTTCCGCTCGCCACCTTCGCGTTCGTCTCGTCGATCACGCCGGGGCCGAACAACATCATGCTGACATCCTCGGGCATCCTGTTCGGCTTCGCCCGTACGATCCCGCACATGCTCGGTATCACCTTCGGTTTCGGCGTGATGCTCGTCCTGTGCGCGGCCGGCATCGGCAGCCTGATCCTCGCCGTGCCTGCGATCCATGTCGTCCTGAAGCTGATCGGCTCTGCCTACCTGCTTTACCTCGCCTGGCAACTGCGCAGCATGGCTTTCAAACAGGACGACAAGTCATCGGCAAAGCCGATGTCCTTCCTCGGCGCGGCGCTGTTCCAGTTCGCCAATCCGAAGGCTTGGGTGATGGCGGTGACCGGTGCATCCGCCTTCCTGCCGTTGGTGCAGCCCGTATGGTTTGCGATCGCGCTGTTCTGCCTGGTGTTCTGCGCGATCAACCTGCCGTGCGTCGGCGTGTGGGCGGGCACCGGCGCTGCGCTGCGCCGTTACCTGGCGCAGCCGCAGTGGCAGCGATTGTTCTGCGGTGTGATGGTCGTGCTGACCGTCTACTCTGCGATTGCGGTCTGGATGTAAGGGCGATGACGATGAAAACGTCGATTGAAGAACTGTTCGCCCGCCTGCCCGGGCCGGCGTCGGAAAAATGGCCGGCGGGAGAGCGCTTTGTCCGCGGCATGGCGCACGGCACGATGAGCGTCGAGTTCTACGCGCCGAGAGGCTGCGATCCGCAAGCGCCGCATGAGCAGGACGAGCTGTACTTCATCATGCAGGGGGGCGGCGAATTCGTGCTCGCCGAGCAGCGATACACCTGCGGCCCCGGTGACGCATTCTTCGTGCGTGCCGGTTTGCCGCATCGTTTCGAGAATTTTTCGGATGACTTCGGTACCTGGGTGGTGTTCTGGGGCCCCAAAGGAGGCGAGCAATGAGCGCGACGGTCACGCAGGAAAACCGCGGCATGTGGCTGGGCACGATTGGTGTGGCGATCTTCAGCCTGACCCTGCCGTTTACCCGCATGGCGGTGGAGGAACTGAATCCCGTCCTGGTGGCGCTGGGCCGCGCCGTTGTCGCTGCGGCTGCGTCTGCCGCCTTGCTCTGGTGGCTGGGCGCACCGCGTCCGAACCGTTCGCAATTGCGCGCACTGATCATTACCTCGCTTGGCGTGGTGATCGGCTTCCCGGTGTTTTCATCGATTGCGATGCGCTATGTGCCCGCGTCGCATGGCGCCGTCGTGATCGGTATCCTGCCGCTGGCCACCGCATTGTTCGGCGCGCTGCGCTTCGGCGAGCGGCCCTCAACCGGGTTCTGGGTCGCCGCGATCGCAGGCAGCGGCATCGTGATCGCCTTCGCGCTATGGCAGGGAGGAGGGGAGTTGCATCCGGCTGACTTCGCGCTGTTTGCCGCCGTCGTCGCGGCCGCGATGGGCTATGCGGAAGGCGGCCGCCTGTCGCAAACAATGGGTGGACAGCAAGTGATTTCGTGGGCGCTGGTGCTGTCCATGCCGGTATTGCTTCCGGTAACGATCTGGCTCGGATGGAGTTATGGCGTCACCGCCTCGACAAAGGCATGGATAGGATTCGGTTACGTGTCCATATTTTCGATGTTTATTGGGTTCTTCTTTTGGTATAAAGGGTTGGCCCTCGGGGGCATCGCGCGTGTGGGGCAGGTGCAGTTGCTGCAACCTTTCCTGACGTTGCTCGGCGCGGCCCTGATCCTGGGCGAATCGCTCGACGCGCGCAACTTCCTGTTCGCGGTCGCCGTCATCGCGGTCGTCGCAATCGGACGGCGCATGTCGGTGACGCGTTAAAATCGTCATCCCTTCATTCCAATCCCGGTGCAAACCGGAAAGACCATCAGGAGAGCATCTTGTCTGTCTACGAAAAGCTGAAAGCACTCAACATCGAACTGCCGCCGGTGGCTGCGCCCGCTGCTTCCTACGTCATGTTTGCCCAGACCGGCAACACCGTGTTCCTGTCCGGCCATATCGCCAAGAAGGACGGCAAGCCCTGGGTCGGTCAGCTCGGCAAGAACATGACAACCGACGAAGGCAAGCAAGCCGCGCGCGCCGTTGCCGTCGACCTGTTGGCGACACTGCAGGCAGCCTGCGGCGGCGACCTGAACCGCGTCACGCGCATCGTCAAGGTGATGAGCCTGGTGAACTCGACCTCGGAATTCACCGAGCAGCATCTGGTCACCAACGGCGCCTCCGACCTGATCGGCGAGATTTTCGGCGAGAAGGGTAAGCATGCGCGCTCCGCATTCGGCGTCGCGCAGGTTCCGTTGGGCGCCTGCGTCGAGATCGAGCTGATCGCCGAACTCGCATAAAAGGAAAATCGCCATGCAGCAGCGCCGTTTCCGCCAGGTCGATGTTTTCACCGACGAGCCGTACAAGGGCAACCCGGTTGCCGTCGTGCTTGACGGCGACGGCCTGGACACGGCGCAGATGCAGGCGATCGCGCGCTGGACCAACCTGTCGGAAACGACATTTGTCTGCAAGCCGGAGCACCCCGACGCGGACTACCGGCTGCGCATCTTCTGCCCCGCGAACGAGATGCGCTTCGCTGGTCATCCGACGATCGGTAGCGCGCACGCCGTTCTGTCGGCCGGATTCACGCCAAAGCGTGCGGGCGAATTGGTGCAGGAGTGCGGCGTAGGGCTGGTGCATTTGCGGACCGGTGAGGACGGCATTCGCATCGCCTTGCCGACGGCGCAATTCCGGCCAATAGACCAGGACATCCGCGCCGCGGTGGAAGAGGCAATTGGAGCGCCGCTCCTGGAAAATCCCGTTGTGGTCGACCTTGGCGTCGCCTGGCTCACCGGCCAGGTCGCCAGCGGCGAACTGCTGCGCAGCTTGAAGCCGGACATGGGCTTGATTGCCGCAGCTGCCAGACGGGCGGACGCCAACGGTCTCAATATTTTCGGCCTCGACGACGAAACCGTCGAAGTTCGCTCTTTCGCGCCGCATGAAGGCACGCCGGAAGACCCGGTGTGCGGCAGCGGCAACGGCGCGGTCGCGTACTACCTGCGCGAGCGCCGTGGCGCTGTCGATTACCGCGCAAGGCAGGGCCGTTGCCTTGGCCGCAATGGACATATCGCCATTGCATATGAAAACGATGCAATCTGGCTCGGTGGTTTGGCGGTAAACTGCATCGAGGGATACATTACCGCTTGACCAATTCTTTCTGACAGACTCGACATGGAAACCTTCCAACCGCCATCCGTTGCTTCGCTCGACCATATCCTCCCGCAAGAACCGCTCCTGATGATGGGGGCCGGCCCGGTGCCGATTCCGCACAAGGTGGCGTACGCCAATTCCATCGTCATCAATCACCTTGGCGAAACCATGAACAAGGTGATCGAGCAGGTGAAGGAGATGGGTCGCTACGTGTTCCAGACCTCGTCGCGCCACGTGCTCGGCGTTGCCGGTCCGGGCTCGGCGGCGATGGAAATGGCGATTTGCAACCTGGTCGACCCGGGCAGCAAAGTGCTGGCGGTTTGCAACGGCTACTTCAGCCGCCGCATGGCGGAAATGGCCACGCGCATCGGTGCGCAGGTCACGACCATCGATGTGCCCGACAACGAGGCCGCCGAAGTGGAGGTGGTCGAGCAGTACCTGAAGCAGGGCGATTACCAGACATTGACCATCGTACAGGGCGAGACGTCCAACACCGTCTACAACCGCAACCTCGAAGCGATCTCTCGCCTGGCCAACTCCTACGGCTGCATGGTGATCGTCGATGCGGTCTGCACGCTGAGCACCATGCCGCTCGAGATGGACCGCTGGAAGGTGGACGCTGTGATTACCGGCGGACAGAAGGGTCTGTCGTCTATCCCCGGCGTATCGCTGCTGGCATTCTCCGAGAATGCATGGAAGCGTATCGAAGCGCGCAAGAAGCCCATTACCCATTGGTGCCTCGACGCTTTGCTGGCTGATAAGTTCTGGAACCAGAAGTCCTATCACTACACGGCGCCGGTGTCCGGCATCCTCGCGCTGCACGAAGCACTGCGCCTGGTGTGCGAAGAGACGCTGCCGCGCCGCTTCCGCCGCCACGAAGTCTGTTCGAAGGCCCTGCAGCGCGGCATCGAGGCCATGGGCCTGAAACTGCTGGTGCCCGAGCATGTGCGCCTGAACTCGGTGATCGGCATTTCCATCCCGGATGGAATTTCCGGCGATGCGGTCCGCACCCACATGTCGCGCGTGCACCGTGTCGAGATTTCCGGCTCCTTCGGCCTCAACATCGTCCGCATCGGCCAGATGGGCGAACAAAGCCGCGCGCACAACCTGTTCCGCACGCTGCACGCGTTCGGTTCAAGCATGCAGTATGCGGGCGCGTCGCTGGATCTCCCGGCAGGTATCGCTGAGCTGGAAAAGGGCTTGTCGGAGAAATTTTCGGCATAGGCTGTCTGCCGAGACGCAGGTAAAATTCGATTCTCGGGCGGCATGTACCCGATGCCGCCTTTTTGCAGGCCGCCACAAGCGTGCTGGCATAACAGGCGTACCCACGCCATTCGACAATAGTGAGACAAGCATGAAAATGGAAAATCCGACCCCGATCCAATGGCAATTCTCCGAGCGTGCACAACAACTGCAAAGCTCGGTCATCCGCGAAATCCTCAAGGTGACGATCCGTCCGGAAGTGATTTCGTTCGCGGGTGGCTTGCCGTCCCCGGAAACCTTCCCGGTCGAGCGCATGCGCGCTGCCTTCGACAGCGTCCTGTCGAAGCAGGCCAAGGTCGCGCTGCAGTACGGCCCGACCGACGGTTACGGCCCGCTGCGCGAATGGATTGCCAATTCCTTGTCCACTGATGGCGTGAAGATCCTGCCGGAGCAGGTCCTGATGGTCTCCGGCTCCCAGCAAGGGCTCGACCTGCTGGCGAAAGTCCTGGTCGACGAAGGCAGCAAGGTGCTGGTCGAGACGCCGAGCTACCTCGGCGCGCTGCAGGCATTCTCGGTGTACCGCCCCGAATTCATCTCGGTCCCGACCGATGATAACGGCCTGATTCCCGAACAACTCGCCGGCGTTGCCCAAGGCGCGCGCCTGCTGTACGCACTCCCGAATTTCCAGAACCCGACCGGCCGCACCTTGCCGGTCGAACGCCGCGTCGCACTGGTGGAAACCTGCGCACGCCTCGGCCTGCCGCTGATCGAGGACGACCCTTACGGCGCGCTCAGCTACCGCGGCGAACCGCTGCCGAAGATGCTGACGATGAACCCGAACGGCGTCATCTACATGGGCTCTTTCTCCAAGGTTCTGACCCCCGGCATCCGCCTCGGCTATGTCGTCGCTCCAGTCCCGCTGATCCGCAAGCTGGAGCAGGCGAAACAGGCAGCAGATCTGCACACCGCGCAACTGACGCAGATGGTCGTGCATGAAGTGATCAAGGACGGCTTCCTTGCCGAGCACATCCCGAGCATCCGCAAACTGTACGCCGATCAGTGCGATGCGATGCTCGCCGCACTCACCGAGTTCTTCCCGTCGTCCGTCACCTGGACGCGCCCGGAAGGCGGCATGTTCATCTGGGTCAAGCTGCCGAAGCACATCGACAGCATGAAGCTACTGGATGAGGCGATTGCGCAGAATGTCGCTTTCGTGCCGGGCGCGCCGTTCTATGCGAATGCGCCGGAACAAAATACGCTGCGTCTCAGCTTTGTCACGGTGCCCCCGGCGAAGATTCGCGAAGGCGTGGAAAAGCTGGGCAAGCTGATCGCTGCCAAGCTGTAATTTTTCCGTATCAAGGCCGGTTCTCGGCCTGATTTCATTCCGCTGACAATGCGCAAATCGCTCCACTTGTGGAGCGATTTGCGCATTTCTTGCCTGGTTGTGTCAAGCAGCTGAAATAGATCTGCCAAAAAGCATCTCCGTTCAGCTATTTTCTTTCTATCCCAAAGGAAAGTTTGCTTTTTCTCAAGCATTGCCTTGTTAAACTTGCCGAGAATCTACTATTAACAAAAAGACATTTTTCTGGAGGTAATCAGATGTATATCGTGGGCACCTCGACGAGCGAATTTCTGACGGGCACGGACCAGGATGACGTCATTCTGGGAGGCGCGGGCGCCGACACCTTGGATGGTGGATTGGGAAATGACGAACTTGACGGCGGTCCGGGCAATGACTCGTATGTAATTCGTGATCGGTTTGACCACGTTGTCGATTCGGACGGTATTGACAGTGCCGTGATTTACGTCGACTTTTACAAGACCAACTCCTCTGTCGAGAACTGGACATGGGCAAGCGGTGTGCAACGCCTGCCGTACTGGCTCGACGCCCTGTTGCCGGGGGCCTCGACCGGATTTCCTGCGCTGGTTGGTAGTGCCAAAACCATCTACTATTGCTTTCCCTCATCCGCCCCTGCTTACTTCCACAACTCGGACGCGGCTGGATTCGAGGGATTCAATGCGCAGCAGAAGGCATTTGCCAGGCAGGCATTGGACTACATCGTCAGCGTCGTGAACCTGCGCTTCGTTGAAACGAACGATCCCAACCAGACCAACACCATCGTATTCGGCAACAATATCCAGACCGGATCAAGCGCCTATGCGTACTACCCCAGCGGCAGCTTCACCGGGAGCGATGTCCTGATGAATGCCGATCAGGACAATCTCAATCCGGCGGTGGGCAAGGAATCGGCATTGATCCTGATGCATGAACTTGGACATGCGCTCGGACTCAAGCATCCGTTTATCGGTGGGGGCTCGAACGAGGGACCGTCCCTGCCCAGTTATCAGGATTGGTCCGAGTTGACGGTGATGAGCTATGAGACTTATCCCTATGTCTATGACCTGAGCTACGCGCCGTTGGATATTGCTGCCTTGCAGTATCTCTATGGGCCAAGTGCGGCAATCGTGCGTGACGATGTATACACGGTTGACCCGTACAAGCCGAATTTCATCTGGGACGGAGCCGGGACGGATACTATCGACGCTTCCGCACTTTCGCAGAACGTCGCGCTTTACCTTGAACCTGGTTACTGGGGCTATATCGGGTCGAAGGCCACACAGATCTATGCGGGAGGCCAGGTGACGGTCAACTTTGGTACCGTGATCGAGAACGCCAAAGGGGGGAAGGCCGGGGACATCATCGTTGGAAACAGTGCCGACAACCAAATCTGGGGAGGCGGTGGCGACGACATCATCAGCGCGGGTGCCGGTAATGACTTCATCGATGCCGGGGAGGGCAATGACACCGTGAAAGGACTGTCAGGACACGCCACGATTCTCGGTGGGCATGGAGAGGACCGGTTGTTCCTGCAGCAGGCGGCGGCAGAGATGAAGGTGATCAAGCTGAGCGCTGATGCCTTTATCGTGACTGATGCCGCGGGCAGCAATCTGGCATTGTGCAGGGATGTCGAGTTACTCCACTTTTCCGATTCAACGGTCGCACTTGCCGACATTCCCGTTGCCCAGGGCATCAACACCGAAGTTGAGCAACTCTACCTTGCTAACGTTAATGTAGGCGCGACTGCGCTGGCATCCCTTATTGATCAAGTGAAGAACGCTAACGGCACGATCATTGGGAATGCCTCCAACAACCGGATCATCGGCGGCAACGGTAGTGACAGTGTCGACGGCGGCGTGGGCCTGGATACGTTTGTGGTTGGTGCGAGCCGAAGTGCCTTTACGGTATCGAAGTCATCGAATACCGTCGCCATCACTGACATTGCCGGAATGTTCGGCAGCGATTCCTTGGTCAATGTTGAGCGGGTCGAGTTTAACGACGCGGCTATTGCATTTGATATCGACGGCAATGCCGGAATGGCCTACCGTCTCTATCAAGCTGCATTCGACCGCGCGCCTGACTTGCCGGGGCTGGGATTCTGGATCAAGGCTCTGGACGACGGCCTTTCTCTGCTTAACGTAGCGGCGGGCTTTTACAATTCGGCTGAGTTCGGGACCTTATACGGCACCTCATTGACCAACGCGCAATTGATTACCGAGTTTTATGACAACGTCCTGCATCGCGCGCCCGACGCCGAGGGCTTCAAAGGGTGGCTCGACGTGCTGGACAGGGGACTGGCGTCGCGTGAGCAGGTCTTGATCGAATTCAGTGAGAGTGCGGAAAACAAGGCACAGTTGATTGGCGCGATTCAGAACGGCATCGAGTACATACCTTATTTGTAGTTATCGACTGCGCGCCTCTTCGCGCAGTCGATGGTTGTGGTCAGGCGGCTTTCACCGCAACAGGCTTGATTTTGGCATCCAAGGCCTTGCCCTTGCGTGCCCGTTTGCCGAAATGAACTGATAGCGCGGCCCCCGTCAACGAGAGTTCCTGTGCTTTGCCGCCACGGCCTGTTCCGGATACCACTACACCTTTCTGGCTGATTGGTTGCGCAGCAAGCAATTTCTCGCCCTTCTCCAGTTCCATCAGGATCACGCCGCGTCCGCCGCCGGAGAGCGTCTTCAGTTCGTCCAGGCCAAAGACAAGCAGGCGACCCTTTTCCGACAGGCAGGCAACCGCGCTCGCGCCGCTGGCTACCGTACGCGGCGCCAGCGGCTCGTCACCCGCGTCAAGAGTGATGAACGCCTTGCCCGCCTTGATACGGCTGATCATGTCACCGGCCTTGGCCGTGAATCCATAGCCGGCAGTGGATGCCAGCATCAGCAATGTGTCCGCTGTTCCAGCGAAGTAGTGTAGAAGTCGAGTGCCGCTGGCGACCTCGACCAGCGTTGTCACCGGCACCCCGTCGCCGCGCGCACCGGGCAGTGCCGAGACAGGCACCGAATAGATGCGTCCATTGGAACCAAAGGCCAGCAGCGTATCCACCGTCCGGCATTCGAAAGTGCCATACAGGCTGTCGCCTGCCTTGAAGGTGAATTGCGCCGGATCGTGGCCGTGGCCGGTGCGTGCTCGTACCCAGCCCTTTTGCGAGATCACGACAGTCACCGGTTCGTCCAGCACCTTCTGTTCGACCACAGCCTTTTCGGCCTCCTCGATCAGCGTGCGGCGGGCGTCGCCGTACTGCTTGGCATCGGCCTCGATCTCCTTGATCACCAGCTTCTTCATCGAAGCCGGGTTGTCGAGCAGATCGTGCAGGGTTTCCTTCTCCTTGCGCAGGTCGGCGAGTTCCTGCTGGATCTTGATCGCTTCCAGACGGGCCAACTGGCGCAAGCGGATTTCCAGGATGTCTTCGGCCTGGCGGTCGGACAGGTTGAAGGCCTTGATCAGTGCCGGTTTCGGTTCGTCCGATTCGCGGATGATCTTGATGACCTTGTCGATATTGAGCAGGATCGCTTCTCGTCCTTCGAGGATGTGGATGCGATCGTCCACCTTCTGAAGGCGGAAGCGGGTGCGGCGTGTGACCGTGTCGAAGCGGAATTCGATCCACTCGTGCAGGATATGCGACAGACCTTTCTGGCGCGGACGGCCGTCGCGGCCGATCATCACCAGGTTGATCGAGTTGCCGGTCTCCAGCGAGGTGTGGGCCAGCAGGATGTTCATGAACTCGGTCTGGTCCTGGTTCTTCGACTTCGGTTCGAACACCAGGCGCACCGGCGCGTCCTTGCCCGATTCGTCGCGCACCGTGTCGAGAACCGACAAGATCATCTGCTTCATCGCCAGCTGGTCGGGTAGTAGCGATTTCTTGCCGAGCTTGACCTTGGGATTGGTGAGTTCTTCGATTTCCTCGAGGATCTTCTGCGCCGAAGTGCCCGGCGGCAGTTCGGTGACGACCGCCTGCCACTGGCCGCGCGCGAGGTCTTCGATCTTCCAGCGCGCGCGCACTTTCAGCGTGCCGCGGCCATTCTCATACATTTCCGCGATGGCGGATGCCGGGGTGATGATCTGTCCGCCGCCCGGGAAGTCGGGGCCGGGGATCAGTTCCATCAATTCGGCGTGCGAGATCTTCGGATTGCGGATCATCGTCACCGCGGCCTTGGCGACTTCGCTGAGGTTGTGCGACGGGATTTCCGTGGCGAGGCCAACGGCAATGCCGGATGCTCCGTTGAGCAGCACGAAGGGCAGGCGTCCCGGCAGCAGCTTCGGTTCCTGGGTCGAGCCGTCATAGTTCGGCTGGAAATCGACGGTGCCCATGTCGATCTCGTCGAGCAGCAGCTTGGAGATCGGCGTCAGACGGGCTTCCGTATAACGCATCGCCGCCGCGCCGTCGCCGTCGCGCGAACCGAAGTTGCCCTGGCCGTCGATCAGCGGATAGCGCAGCGAGAAGTCCTGCGCCATGCGCACCAGTGCGTCGTATACCGACTGGTCGCCGTGCGGATGCAGCTTGCCCAGCACGTCGCCGACCACGGCGGCGGACTTGCGCGGCTTGGCGGCGGAATCCAGGCCGAGTTCATGCATCGCGTACAGGATGCGGCGCTGCACCGGCTTCTGGCCGTCGCTCACATCGGGCAGCGCGCGGCCTTTCACGACGGAGATGGCGTAGTCGAGGTAGGCGCGCTCGGCGAAGGTGGCGAGCGTCAGCGATTCGCCGTCGCCCGACGGCGCTGCTTCAAACAGGTTTGCTTGTTCTGTCATCGTCTTTTGGGATTACTCAAGGGTGGTCGCGGGCATGCTGCGACGGCCCGGAATGGTCATGTGAATGCGTTTTGCACCTGCGGCGCTGCCGTCGATCGCGGCGATCGATAGGCCTTGCGCGGCGGGTTTGTAGAGCTGGTAGAACTGTTTGACGATCTGCACATAGCTGCGCGTCTCGCGGTAGGGCGGAATCGTGTTCCTGTATTTCTGCACGGCGCCCTCGCCGGCGTTGTAGGACGCGATCACCAAGTCCGGCTGCGAAGGGAACATCTTGTGCAGGTCGCGCAGGTAGCGCGCCGCGAGGCGAATGTTGGTCTTGGGATCCGTCAGCTTCTGCTCGAGGCTTTTCTTCCGGTCGCCTTGCAATCCGTAACGCTCGGCGGTGGCCGGCATGATTTGCATCAGTCCGATCGCGCCTTTCGGAGATACCGCGTTCGTATTGAAGCCAGACTCGGCGGCCATGACGGCCTTCAGTAGCGCCGGGTCGAGATCGAATTCCCTTGCTGCATCGTGCAGCAAGGGTTCGACTTTCTTCAGGCCGGGGTGGCGCGTGAGGAATCCGGACAAAGGCGATTCGGACGACGCCTGTGCGCCGAGTTGCGAACTGTCGAATGGCCCGTCGCCGCGCATGAACAACTGGTAGCGCTCGTCCAGTGGCTCTGTCGAGAAATGTGCGGTGCCGTTCGCATCGATGTAGCCGTAGATGTCCGCCTGTACGTAAGCAGGGGCGGACAGCATGGCGAAAGCGAGGATGGCAAGACGTTTCATCACGGCAGGATCAGATGTCGGCTTCCGCTTCGTTGCCGTGTTCTTCCAGCCAGGCGCGGCGTGCTGCGGCTTCGCCTTTACCCATCAGCATGTTGAAGCGCGATTCTGAAGCGGCCAGGTCGAAGTCGCCGAGCGACACCGGCAGCAGGCGGCGCGTGTCGGGATTCATCGTGGTTTCCCACAGCTGTTCCGCGTTCATTTCGCCCAAGCCCTTGAAGCGGGAAATTGCCCAGCCGCCTTCCTTGACGCCGTCCTTGCGCAGCTTGTCTTCGATCGCTTCCAGTTCACCGTCGTCCAGCGCGTACAGCTTCTGCGCCTGCTTCTTGCCGCGCGCAGGCGCGTCCACCCGGTACAGCGGAGGGCGGGCGACGAAGATGTTGCCGCGCGCGATCAGTTGCGGGAAGTGCTTGAAGAACAGCGTTAGCAGCAGCACCTGGATGTGCGAGCCGTCGACGTCCGCATCGGAGAGAATGCAGATCTTGCCGTAACGGAGACCGGACAGATCCGGCGTATCGTTGGGGCCGTGCGGATCCACGCCGATCGCCACCGCGATATCGTGGATCTCGTTGTTGGCGAACAGGCGGTCGCGTTCGGTTTCCCAGGAATTCAGCACCTTGCCGCGCAGCGGGAGGATGGCCTGGAATTCCTTGTCGCGGCCCATCTTGGCCGAACCGCCTGCGGAGTCGCCCTCAACCAGGAACAGCTCATTGCGCGTGATGTCGTCCGATTCGCAATCGGTCAGTTTGCCGGGCAGCACCGCGACGCCGGAGGATTTCTTCTTCTCGACCTTTTGCGCCGAACGCAGGCGCGACTGGGCCTGCTTGATCACCAGTTCGGCCAGCTTCTTGCCGTAGTCGACGTGGTGGTTCAGCCAGAGCTCGAGGGCAGGGCGGGTGAAGGAAGCGACCAGACGCACCGCGTCGCGCGAATTGAGGCGTTCCTTGATCTGGCCCTGGAATTGCGGATCGAGCACCTTGGCCGACAGCACGAAGGATACGCGCGCAAATACGTCTTCCGGCAGCAGCTTGACACCCTTGGGTAGCAGCGCGTGCATTTCCACGAAGCTTTTCACCGCGTTGAACAGGCCTTCGCGGAGGCCGGCCTCATGAGTGCCGCCGGCCGGAGTCGGAATCAGGTTAACGTAGGACTCGCGCACAACATTGCCGTCCTCGGTCCAGGCCACGACCCATGCCGCGCCTTCGCCTTCCGCAAAACCTTCGGCATCCTTGCCGGCATATTGCTCGCCTTCGAACAACGGAATCATCGGCTCGGCGCCGGAGGTTTGCGCCAGCGCTTCGATCAGGTAGCCGCGCAGGCCCTGGTCGTATTGCCAGGTCTGGGTTTCGCCGGTCTTGCCGTTGACCAGGGTGACTTTCACCCCAGGCAGCAGCACCGCCTTCGAGCGCAGCAGGCGCTGCAGTTCGGCATTCGGGATCGCGGACGAGTCGAAGTACTTGGCATCCGGCCAGACGGTGACGCGCGTGCCGGACTTCTTGTCTTCCTTCGTCTGCGAGCGGGATTTCAGCTTCTCGACCACGTCGCCGTGAGCGAAGGCAATCTGGTGCACGCCGCCCTCGCGCCATACAGTGATTTCGAGGCGGGTCGACAGCGCGTTGGTCACCGACACACCCACGCCGTGCAGGCCGCCGGAGAAGGAATAGGCGCCGCCCGAGCCCTTGTCGAATTTGCCGCCCGCGTGCAGCCGGGTGAACACGATCTCGACGGTGGGCACCTTCTCTTCCGGGTGCAGGCCGACCGGGATGCCGCGGCCATCGTCCTCGACGCTGACGCTACCGTCCGCATTGAGAGTGACGATGACATTTTTGCAAAAGCCGCCGAGCGCTTCGTCGGAGGCGTTGTCAATCACTTCCTGGATGATGTGCAGCGGGTTCTCGGTGCGGGTATACATGCCCGGGCGCTGCTTGACCGGCTCGAGTCCTTTCAGGACGCGGATTGACGATTCGCTGTAATCGGAGGATTTTCTAGTTGCCATTCAGAGGGAAGCGAGGTTGCGGGGTTGTTGCTATTAGGGAATGCATTCGGATACAAGTCCCTGCATTCTAATGAAAATCGGCGTCCGCCGGGCATCCGGTTCGGCGAAGGCACGATGTGCAGGGTGAAATGGGGGCGATTTTTCGTAGTCCAATCGCGGGCCGTCGCGGAAACGCCAGATTCAAAAAATTTATCTAGTGCAACATACCGAAATATTTATAAAATGAAACCTCATGATCACCCAGACCTTCCCGTTCGCCGTTCGCCTCATCGGTTTCACTCCGGAGGAAGAAGCCGCGTTTGACGAGAATTTCGCGGTACGACAGGGCCGGGGTTACGGGTACTTCCGCCTTGAGGAAGACAATCTGCAGGATCCCGACCTCTATGTTGCCAACGCCAGCCAGCTCAAGGCGCTGGTGGTGCTGGCCGATTTGCGCCCGAGCGAGGTTCGACCGGCCATGCTGGTCGGCACCCCCGACGTCGACCTGCCTTATCCGCGCGTGGACTACCCGATCCGCTGGGAACAGCTGTTCGAAACGCTGGATGATCTCGTCGAAAGGCGCGCCGATGCGCTTTCCCGGCTGGAGGCATCCGACGTCGTCACCGTGCCGGAACGCCGCCGTCGCGACCGCATCGACCTCGACCTGACAGACCCCGCAGAATACGAAAAGATGCGCGCCAAGGTGCCGGAAAACGGTGCCGTCCTGGTCGTCGACAAGACGCCGGCCTTGCGCGATTACCTGACCGACCTGCTGGCCCGCCAAAAAGTGCGTGTCCTTTGGGTTAACGAGGAAGTCGATGCCGTCGAATTCTGCAAAAGCGAGCCGGTGGCGGTTGTGATGATCAATACGTCAACGCCCGGCGTTGATCCGTATCGCTTGTGCTGGGCAGTGAAGGAAAAGGATTCGCCGGTCCGGATTGCGGTGGTGTTCCTCGTCAGCAAGCCGTTTGTCTACGACCTGCAACAGGCACGTTACGTCGGTGCCGACGGCTTCCTGAACAAGCCGCTGGCTAGTCATCACCTGATTACCGTCCTGAAGAAATTCCTGCCGTTCTCCAGGTAAGCTGCGTCACTTGCTTAGCAGGCGCATTCCCCGTTCCAGCCCCTCGATCGTCACCGGGAACATCCGGTTGTTCATCAATTGCCGGATAATCGAGATCGACTGCCGGTACTGCCACAAGCCTTCCGGTTCCGGATTGAGCCAGATGAATTTCGGGAAGGTGCTGGTGAAGCGCTGCAGCCATTCAGCGCCGGCTTCCTCATTGTTGTACTCGACCGAACCGCCCGGCTGCAGGATTTCGTAGGGGCTCATCGTCGCGTCGCCGACAAAGATCACTTTGGTGTCCGGCGTGTATTTGCGCAGCACATCCCAGGTCGGGAATTTCTCCGCGTGGCGGCGCCGGTTGTTCTTCCACAGGTAGTCGTATAAGCAGTTGTGGAAGTAGAAGAATTCCATATTCTTGAACTCGGTCTTCGCGGCTGAGAACAGTTCTTCGGTGCGCTGGATGTGGTCGTCCATTGTGCCGCCTACGTCGAGCAGCATCAGCACCTTGACGTTGTTCCTGCGTTCCGGCTGCATCTTGATGTCGAGGTAACCGGCATTGTTCGCCGTGGCGCGGATGGTATCGTCCAGCGCCAGTTCTTCCTCCGCACCATCGCGCGCGAATTTGCGCAGGCGGCGCAGTGCGACCTTGATGTTGCGCGTGCCGAGCTCGCGCTCGTCGTCGTAATCGCGGTAGCTGCGCGCTTCCCATACCTTGACAGCGGAGCGGTTGCCGCCTTCGCCGCCGATGCGGATGCCTTCCGGGTTCGTCCCGCCATTGCCGAAAGGCGAGGTGCCGCCGGTGCCGATCCAACGGTTGCCGCCTTCATGGCGTTCCTTCTGTTCCTTGAGCAATTCCTTCAGGCGGTCCATCAGCTTGTCGTAGCCGAACTTCTCGATCGCCGCTTTCTGCTCGGGCGTCAGCTCGCGCTCCATGCGCTTCTGCAGCCATTCCAGCGGGATCTCGGGGTGCTTTTCGAAGATCGCGTCGATGCCGCGGAAGTACAGGCCGAAGGCCTTGTCGAACTTGTCGTAGTGAGCCTCGTCCTTGACCAATGTGGTACGCGACAGATAGTAGAAATCATCCAGGGACGGGCTGATGACGCTCTTCTGCATCGCCTCCAGCAGGATCAGGAATTCCTTGATGGAGACGGGAATCTTCGCGTCTTTCAGGGTGAAGAAAAAGTCGATGAGCATGATGTCTCCTCAGCGTCCCAGCTTGAAGCTGAGATGGCGCTTGATGGTCGGCCATTCCGATTCGATGATCGAGAACACGACCGTGTCGCGCAGCGAACCGTCAGGCATGCGCATGTGATTGCGCAGGATACCGTCCTGTTTGGCGCCCAATCGTGCAATCGCAGCGCGCGATTGCTGGTTCATCCAGTGCGTGCGGAACTCCACGGCGATGCAGTCCAGCGTTTCGAATGCATGCGTCAGCAGCATCAGCTTGGCTTCCGTATTGATCGCAGTGCGCTGCGCGCTCCTGGCATACCAGGTTGATCCAATTTCGACGCGGCGGTGCGCCGCGTCGATATGCATGTAAGTCGTCATGCCGCATAGCACGCCGGTGTCATTACGCCGGATGGCAAACGGCACCATGCTGCCTGCCGCCTGCAGGCCGAGGCGCCGCTCGATTTCCGCCTTCATGCCGTCCGGATGTGGAATCGAGGTGTACCAGAGTTTCCACAATTCGCCATCCCTGACCGCCTCGGACAGCCCGGCGGCATGAGCCATGGCCAGCGGTTCCAGCGTAACGTGCTCGCCCTTGAGCGTGAGCGGCGTGACGAATGCCATGGCTTATCAGCGGTTGGTCCGCGACATGAATACCAGGCGCTCGAACAGGTGCACATCCTGTTCGTTCTTGAGCAACGCGCCATGGAGCGGCGGCACGATGGTTTTCGCATCCTTGCTGCGCAACGCCTCGGCCGGAATGTCTTCGGCCAGCAGCAGCTTTAGCCAGTCGAGCAGTTCCGAGGTCGACGGCTTCTTCTTGAGGCCGGCGACTTCGCGCACTTCATAGAAGGTCTGCAGCGCCTGCGCCAGCAAGTCCTTCTTCAGTTGGGGGAAGTGGACGTCGACGATCTGTTCCATCGTGTCCTTGTCCGGGAACTTGATGTAGTGGAAGAAGCAGCGGCGCAGGAAGGCGTCGGGCAGCTCTTTTTCGTTGTTGGAGGTGATGATCACCAGCGGGCGCGTCTTGGCCTTCACCAGCTCGCGCGTCTCGTACACGTAGAACTCCATGCGGTCGAGTTCGCGCAGCAGGTCGTTCGGGAATTCGATGTCGGCCTTGTCGATTTCGTCGATCAGCAGCACCACCTGCTGGTCCGACGTGAAGGCCTGCCACAGCACGCCCTTGACGATGTAGTTGTGGATGTCCTTGACCCGCTCGTCGCCGAGCTGGGAGTCACGCAGGCGCGACACCGCGTCGTATTCATACAGGCCTTGCTGCGCCTTGGTGGTCGACTTGATGTGCCATTGCAGCAGCGGCATGCCCAGAGCGGCGGCGACTTCCTCGGCCAGCATCGTTTTGCCCGTACCCGGCTCGCCCTTGATCAGCAGCGGACGCTGCAGTGTCAGTGCGGCGTTGACTGCGAGTTTCAGGTCGTTGGTGGCTACGTAGTTCTGTGAACCTTCGAAACGGGTATCTGGGCGCATGGTACGTGGTCTTGAGCAAGAAATGAAAAATCAAGTATAAGCGCTTTGGAATTCGGGCGTTGGAGGCCGGGCTCTAGCGATTTTTGCGCCCGTTGTGCCGCATACCGGGTGGCGTGGACTGCCTGACCGTCTTAATGTAGAATTAGGCGGTTTTGGTGCGTCGGAGCAACACCTACAGCCGTCCGGGCGTAGTCCGTCAGCGTTCCGAGAACTTATCCGTAAATGATTCGCTGCAAGGCCGGCGAGCTTCCGAAGAAAACGACATCGCCACCGAGCGGAAACGGCAGGAAGCGACAGCGCCCCCGAGACGGCAACACGTGCTCGCGGACGGGCTTTGAATCCTTTCCGGATGTGTTTTGAAATTTCGACTTACTTATCCCGAGCTATCATGAAAAAACTAATTGCGTTTCTCGCGCTCGCGGGTGTCGCCGGTTTCGCTGCTGCAGCGGAAGGCAACGCCAAGGCAGCTGAAAACAAGGTGGCAATGTGCATCGGCTGCCACGGTATCCCTGGCTACAAGGCGACCTTCCCCGAGGTGTACCAGGTGCCGAAGCTCGGCGGCCAATCCGCCAAGTACATCGAAAATGCGCTGCAGGCCTACAAGAAGGGCGAGCGCAAGAACCCCAGCATGCGCGGCATCGCGGGCGGTCTGTCTGATCAGGACATCGCCGACGTCGCGGCTTACTACGCACAGCAGAAATAAGAGGGGAAACGCAATGAAGAAGATTCTCGCAGCCGCGGCCGTGCTGGTTTCGTTCAATGCCTTCGCGGGCGGCAATATCCAGGCGGGCAAGGAAGCCGCAGATAAGTACAACTGCTTCTCCTGCCACGGCAAGGACTACAATACCCCGATCGACCCGAGCTATCCGAAGCTCGCCGGCCAGCACGAGGATTACCTCGTGACCGCGCTGACCGCGTACAAACGCGGCGGCGACGGTGCGAACGGCCGCGGCAACGCGATCATGGGCGCACAGGTCAAGCCGTTGTCCAACAAGGAGATCAAGGACATCGCCGCCTACCTGCACAGCCTGCCAGGCTCGCTGGTGCTGCGCAAGTAAGCATCGAATGCTTCCAGAAAAAAGCCACGGTTTCCGTGGCTTTTTTTTATTGCCGTACCGGTCGGGCGATATCGGATTGCCGGCGTTTCACATGGGGCCTAAGCAGCTGACGAGCGCGCCCAGCGGACGATATCCGCCATCCCCATCGCGCCTGGCTGGCGCGCCACTTCGCGGCCCTGCACAAACAAGGCCAGGGTAGGGATGCTGCGTATGCCGTACCGCGCGGCGAGCGCCTTCTCACCCTCGGTATTCACCTTCGCAAGGCGGAAGTGCGGTTCCAGTTGGGCGGCGGCCTGTTCGAAGGCGGGCGCCATCATGCGGCAGGGGCCGCACCAGGGCGCCCAGAAATCGACCAGCAGGGGAATATCGTTACGGCTGAGGTGCCGGTCGAAATCGCCGGTCCGTAGCTCGATCGGCTTGCGGGCAAACAGCGGATGGTGACACTTGCCGCAAAACGGCAGTTCTGCCAGCCGATCCTGGGGCAGCCGGTTGACGACTTGGCAGTGGGGGCAAACGACGTGTAATGACACTACGGCTGACATGACCGCTCCTTCATCTTACTGGTCCGTGAACTCCACGCGGGCCTCCTTATGTCAGGCAAGCGCATTCCTGACGGCATTTGCACCGGCATTCCCGTTATGTGGAGGCGGCCGCCCCGCAAATCAAGGTATTGAAATTCTTTTCCCGGTGCCTATTTTGGGACTGTGAGCCGGACACCACTTTTTCTCCGGAAAGTTCAACCGATAGGAGGATTCAAAATGATGTACAGAGCGCTGTTTCCTCGCGATGTCTTTGCCGAGCTCGATCGCTTGCAGCGGGAGATGCAGGAAGTCTTCGAAACCGGACCGAGCATCCGTGGTGTCGGCCGCGGCGGCTTTCCTGCCGTGAATGTGGGTTCCACGCCGCAATCGCTGGAGCTCTACGCTTTCGCGCCAGGACTTGATCCGGCCAGCATCGAGGTCAACCTTGAGCGTGGCGTGTTGACCATCTCCGGCGACCGCACGTCCGACCTGCCCACGCAAGATGAAAAGGCCTCGGTCCACATCAATGAACGATTCGCCGGCCGCTTCCGTCGCGTGGTGAGCCTGCCGGAAGATGACGTCAATCCGAGCGGCGTGTCGGCCGAATATCGCGACGGCGTGCTGCACATTTCCGTCAAGCGCCGTGAGGCACCGCAGCCGCGCCGCATCTCCATTCAGTAATCAGGAGGAAAGATCATGAGCGAAAACACCAATGTGACGAAAACGACGAATGGCGGTGTCGCCCGCCCGGAAGCTGCCTTGCTGCCGCCGGTGGATGTGATCGAGGACGCATCCGGCATCACACTGCTGGCCGACCTGCCCGGCGTGCCCAAGGACAAGCTGAACCTTCAGCTGGAGGCCGACAGTCTGACCATCGAAGGTGAAGTAACCCTGAACACGCCCGAAGGCTTGGAATCGGGTCATGCGGAAGTGAGGTTGCCGCGCTATCGCCGCGTCTTTACGCTCTCCAAGGAACTCGACAGCGAGAAGGCCTCGGCCGAGTTCAAGAACGGCGTGCTCAAGCTGCGTATTCCGAAGGCCGAGCACGTGCAGCCGCGCAAGATCGAAATCAAGGTCTCTTGATCGCGGCAGCCTGCGAGTGCGTCAGCGCCGCCTGACGCACTCCACATAAGCAGTCCCGTCGGGCGGCAGTCCGCTGCGCTGCGAATTCCAGATCATCTCCCCCAGGCATTCCATCATTTCGTGATGCGCGTCGTGCTCGGAGCCGCGCCGTTGCGCCAGCGAGAGAAAGGCCGCGCGTATCCCCGGCGGCTGGTCGATCGAGACCTGCTCTGCAATCGACAGATGCATCGACAGGTGCAGGAAAGGATTGCTCTGCCCGCGTTCGACCGAGTAGTCCGCAGCAAGCGCTGCGTCCACATCCATCAGCGCATCCGCATACTCCTCATGCTGCACGATCCAGTCGCGTGCGATTGCTTCCAGCGGCGTGAGGATTTCGTTGGCCTGTATCTTGCGGAAGGTCTCGCAGAAGAAGCGGCGCACATCGTGCTGGGACGGATTGAACATCGTATCGCAGGGCAAAGGGAGAAGCGGCTATTTTACCGCCCGTCCGGCGCGTTTCGTTTAACATACGCACCGTCCTCACGCACCACAAGCGCGTGACCATCCCAAACACCATCAAAAATGGAATCCGACATGCTCAACGACACCGCACTCCAAACCCTGTTCACCGATGCCCGCACCCACAACGGCTGGCGCGACAAGCCCGTCACCGACGAGCAGCTGCGGCAACTCTGGGACCTGATGAAATGGGGGCCCACATCGGCCAACTGCTCGCCGGCGCGCATCGTGTTCGTGAAGTCGCCGGAAGCGAAGGAAAAACTGTTGGCGTGCATGAATTCGGGCAATCTCGAAAAGACGAAGACAGCGCCGGTCACCGCCATCATCGGCATGGACATGGAGTTCTACGAGAAGCTGCCGCAGCTGTTTCCGCACAATCTCGAAGCGCGCTCCTGGTTCGTGGGCGACCAGGCAAATATCGATACGACGGCAATGCGTAATTCCTCGCTGCAGGGCGGGTACTTCATCATGGCCGCGCGCTCGCTCGGCCTCGATTGTGCGCCGATGTCCGGCTTCAATGCGGACAAGATGAATGTGGCCTTCTTCAAGGGCACGTCAGTGAAGGCGAACTTCGTGTGCTGCATCGGTTACGGCGATACCAGCAAGCTGCATCCGCGCGGGCCGCGGCTGTCGTTTGAGGAAGCGTGCAGGATTGAGTAAGAGGACTTTTCCTTGCGCTCGCATGCGGGTGCATACGCTTGCATTTTCAGCACATTGTCCACATCATCCCGGCCTTCGCCGGGATGATGTGGTGCGTAATGCGCGTTGCCAGAGGCATGCGCCCGCCCACAGCAGACTGAGAACTACACGCCCTTCTCCGGAAGCGGCGTCTTATCCTTGAACTCGCACAAGTCGTTGATGATGCAGTTCCAGCACTGCGGCTTGCGCGCGATGCAGGTATAGCGGCCGTGCAGGATCAGCCAGTGGTGCGCGTCATGGCGGAATTCCTGCGGCACCACCTTCAGCAGCTTTTGTTCGACCGCGTCAACGTCTTTGCCCGGCGCAATGCCGGTGCGATTCGATACGCGGAAGATGTGCGTGTCGACCGCGATGGTCGGTTCCCCGAAAGCCGTATTGAGCACGACATTAGCGGTCTTGCGTCCCACCCCGGGTAAGGCCTGCAACGCCTCGCGCGAGCGCGGCACCTCCCCGCCATGCTGTTCCAGCAGGATGCGGCAGGTCTCGATGACGTTCTTTGCCTTCGTACGGTACAGCCCGATGGTGCGGATGTATTCCTCCAGACCCTCCGTGCCCAAGGCGTAGAGCTTTGCAGGCGTGTTTGCGACCGGGTAGAGTCTCCGCGTGGCTTTGTTGACTGACACGTCAGTCGCTTGTGCGGAAAGGATGACTGCGATCAGCAGCTCGAAAGGCGTGGTGTATTCGAGTTCCGTTGTCGGATGCGGATTGGCTTCGCGAAAGCGGCGGAAGATCTCCAGGCGTTTTTCGGCGTTCATTGCGGGTCTTTTTGTTGTTCCAGCTTGTGATTGATTTCTTCAATCTGCTTCTGCACCGAGCGCGACACGTCGCTCATTCCGGTCGCACCTGCTGCCTGCGCGGCCATCTGTTCTTTTTTCAGGCGCGCGCGTTCCATCGCCGCCTGGATGATTGCCTTCTTGCGCTCCGCCGCCGCCCTTTCTTCCGGGGATAGTGCCGCTTCCGCCTCGACGGCCTTCAGTTTGGCGGCTGCCTTCGCGGCCAGCCGGGCGTCATTTTCCTCCTTCTCGCGACGCAGCCTTGCGACACGGAAGTCGTGGCGTTGGCGCGCGGCATCTGCCTGTTCCTGCGACCACGCATCCCATCCCGTCGTGCCGGGCGTGACTTCCACCATCGCAATGCAATCGACCGGGCAGGGCGCGACACACAGGTCGCAGCCGGTGCAGAGTTCGTTCATGACGGTATGCATCTGCTTGGCTGCGCCAACGATTGCATCGACCGGGCAAGCCTGGATGCAGAGCGTGCAGCCGATGCAGAGCGCCTCGTCGATCACTGCTACGGGGCGAGGGCGTTCCACCCCGTTAATCGGGTTGAGGGGGATGACGGGCTTGCCGAGTAATGTTGCCAGCCTGGTAATGCCTTCCGCGCCGCCAGGCGGACACTGGTTGTAATTGGCTGTACCGTCGGCAACGGCTTCGGCATACGGCCGGCACGCGGGATAGCCGCACTTGGTGCATTGCGTTTGCGGCAGGAGATCTTCGATGCGGTCGGCCAGCGATGGGACGGAAGTGGAGGACACAGCGGGGTTTTGCAATAAAAAACAGCATTATCCGGGCAAATGGCGCCTTCTTCAAACAAAAAAGCCGTTCCCCCTTTCAAGGGAACGGCTTTCACCTACACCGGTGGTTATATCAGGAATGTGCGCGGATGAACTCGCCGATCTTCGGGCACACCATTTCGCGCCAGCGGCGGCCGGAGAAGATGCCGTAGTGGCCGGCCTTGGGCACGGTGAAGTGCTGCTTTTTGGACTTCGGAATGCTGCTGCACAGGTCATGCGCAGCCTGGGTCTGGCCAGAGCCCGAGATGTCGTCGAGTTCGCCTTCGACGGTGAACAGGGCGACGCTCTTGATGTCCTGCGGGCGCACCAGCTTGCCTTCGACTTCCCAGGTGCCCAGCGGCAGGCGGAACTCCTGGAACACGGTCTTGATCGTCTCGAGGTAGTACTCGGCCGGCATGTCGAGCACGGCGTTGTATTCGTCGTAGAACTTGCGATGCTCTTCCGCCGACTCCTGGTCGCCTGCGCGTAGGTGCATGTAGAAGTCCCAGTGACTCTGTGCATGGCGGCCCGGATTCATGGCGATGAAGCCGGCGTGCTGCAGGAAGCCCGGATAGACCTTGCGGCCGAAGCCCGGATAGTTGGGCGGCACGCTGTAGATCACGCGATTCTCGAACCAGGAATAGGGGCGCTTGGTCGCGAGGTCGTTGACTTCGGTCGGCGATTTGCGCGGGTCGATCGGGCCGCCCATCATGGTCATCGTCTTCGGCAGCAGCGGGTCGTTTTCCGAGGCCATCAGTGAGATGGCGGCGAGCACGGGCACGGTCGGCTGGCAGACGGAGATCACGTGCAGGTCCGGGCCAAGGCGGCGGATGAAGTCCTGCACGTAGTAGATGTAGTCGTGCAAGTGGAACGCGCCTTCGGAAACGGGCACCATGCGGGCGTCGGTCCAGTCGGTGATGTACACGTCATGGTTCGACAGCAGCGTGCGGACGGTGTCGCGCAGCAGCGTGGAATGGTGGCCGGACAGTGGGGCGACGACCAGCACGGTCGGCTGCTGCAGCCCGGTGAGCTTCTTGTCGCTCAGGTCCTTCTTGAAGTGGATCAGGCGGCAGAAGGGTTTTTGTACTGCGACTTCTTCGAACACGCCGACGGCCTTGCCTTCGACGGGAACGGTTTTGATACCGAACTCGGGCTTTTCATAATCCTTGCCGAGCCGGTACATCAATTCGTAGCCGGCCGCGATACGTTGTGCGAACGGTGTGTGGGCGAGTGGCGAGACCGGGTTCGTGAACAGCTTGGCAGAAGCTTCCGCCCATTGGATGAGCGGGTTCAGGAAGGTGCGGTTCAACTCGTGAAATTGGTAGAGCATAAGGGCCTCTTTCAAGTGGTACCGGTGTCGCTAGATTCTGCAGATAAACCTTTGTTGCTGCAATGCATCATAGGCAATTTTTGATCTTTCCGCTCAAAAATAAACTGCGTCCTTACAACAGCTGCAACGGCTCCCGCAGGGTTTCCTCGAGGACGTTGCTTTTTTTGAGCTGGATCAACTGCGATAACAACATAACACAATCCGCAACCTCGTTGACAAGCGGAAAGAAAACTGTTTTTTCCTGCTTATCCGGCCGATTCCTCTATATGTGTGCCAATCAGCACGATTTCAGCCTATTTTCGTTCTTTTCGGCACGTCAAACGTCTCCAAGGGTGGCGCAGCATATGCTGCGGCAACCGGTTGTCTGCATGCCTGAGTAATGACAGTCGGCCTTTTGCGTCTCCATGCGGCCGCGCTGGCCATCAGGATTGCCTGCCGAAACGTCTCTGTGAAGCGGAAGTGTCGTCTTTCCTGCCTTGTTCCTGCTTTCCCGCTCCACACTGCTACCAGTGTTGTTCTGCCTATCCGTGCAGGAAAGTGAGCATAAAGCGTGCCCAATTCGTGAAGCCGGCGTGAAAAGGCCGTTTTAAGGGGGTAAATTGGTGCTATGCAGCGAAACCAGTGACGCAGCGTAACGCTCTTTTCGAAGGGAGAAGCCGCACTGTGTAATTTTTACCTACAGGCGCGGGGAGGAAGCAGAGGTGAATTTGCATGCGGCGCTCCTCGTTCACGCACTCTCGTTGCCATTACACAACGAATACCATCGTCCTTGCCTTGCGTGCCTGTTTTCAGCCAACACGATTGCCGTGCAGTCTGCCGGAAGCCGACACATCGGCCACGCACGAAGGCCCAACTCGAACACCTGGAACAGGCCAATCGGACCGGTGCCGACGATGACGGCATCCGTTTCGATGGGTTCAATGGAAACAGGGGAGGGTAGAAACGGGGGGGGATGGGGAATTGGGAGGGATGCGCTCATGCCCGGTTGCCCTTGCACTGACCGGGTGATTGATCCATTTCGCGGTCCCTGCGATCACTGCACCATGTGCAGCGGGCAGTTCCCCGGCCGCGAAGCCGCGCCTCCCCTTGCTGTTTTTGCCGCGCACCGTGGCGCGCGGCGGAACTGCTTGCTTACTTGCTGAGTTCGTTCAGCTTTTCCTTGACGTCTTTCCACTCGTCGGCGTCAGGCAGCGGATCCTTGGTCTTGGTGATCGAGGGCCAATTGCGTGCGAGATCGACGTTCAACTTGATGAAATGCTGCTGGTCGGCGGGCACGTCTTCCTCGGCATAGATGGCGTTGACCGGGCACTCGGCTACGCACACTGCGCAATCGATACACTCGTCGGGATCGATCGCAAGAAAATTCGGGCCTTCCCTGAAGCAGTCTACCGGGCATACATCCACGCAGTCAGTGTACTTGCAGCGGATGCAGGATTCGGTCACAACGTGAGTCATAACAGTCCTATCTGTGAATTTTTCTGAAACTGGATCTGATTTGGAGCCGGATTGACACGGATGGCCGAGGGGCGCAACCGGAACGGACAACCCGCTGCAAAGCCTTGTATTTTAAGGCAACCGGGTGTTTCTAACAAACCAAACTTAGACAGATTATGAATAAGCAAATGCGCTGAATTTCGATGGATTGCCGTTCCTGAATGCTCTTTCTTGGCGGATTGGCAATGACCGGTGCGGGCACACAGGGCGCGTGTGTACAGGCATTGCCCCTGCGCCCGCGGCGACATGAATAATTTGCGTTGGGCGTTTGAAATTAAATCAAGCGCCCCGGCCATAAACCGCAACGCCGGTTCCGGTAGACTGCGATGCCAGTCAACGAGGAGCCATATGGACACTTCCGCCGCACGCAAAGCCATTTTCAGCCGCATTCGCAGCGCCCAGAACCGTCCAGCCGATTCCGCGCCAGCCGAACAGGAGGCGGTCCACGACTATCTCGGCCAGCACTCGAGGGGGCCGCTTCCCACGGTCGGCAGCGACTTGGTCGCGCATTTCCGGCAGCAGGCACAGCGCATGTCCGATACGGTGGCCGAAGTGCAGACAATGGCGGATGTCCCGTCCGCCGTCGCGCAATACCTTGACGAGATCGGCGCCGCCAGGCATGCCATCGCCTGGAAAACCTTGGATGGCCTTGACTGGCAAGGTGGGGGCTTGAACGTCGAGTTCCGTCCACCTCGCAATGAAGACATGGTCAGCATCACCGGCGCATTCTGCGCGGTTGCCGAAACCGGCAGCTTGATGCTCCTGTCCGGCCCGCAGACCTATTCATCGGCGGCACTCTTGCCGGAAACGCATATCGCGATCGTACCGGCGTCGCGCATCGTGGCGCACATGGAAGATGCATTTGTGCTGGCCCGCTCGGAGTGTGGAGAACTGCCGCGCGCGGTCAATTTCATTTCCGGCCCTTCGCGCACGGGGGACATCGAACAGACCATCGTGCTGGGGGCGCACGGACCGTATCGCGTGCATGTCGTGCTGGTACGCGACGCATGACCGCCTGCCCGACTTTTCGGCGCGCGAGTGCGGTGCCGTAATACTACGTAGGCGGACGGGTACGGAGCCAAGACGTTTCCAAGCTAAAATGGCCGCCATCAAAAAAATAAGGGAGACCACAATTGAGAATCAGGATCCTCGCTTGCGCGGCCGGCCTCGTTTCCGCCTGCGTGCCTGCCTTGTCCCATGCGGCTGCGATTGACGGCAGCTTGATGACGGCGTGGTGGGGCATCCCTTTCGCCGGACTGCTGCTCTCGATTGCGCTCTGTCCCCTGCTGATTCCCGTTTTCTGGCATCACCATTTCGGCAAGATTGCGTTTGGCTGGTCGCTGGCTTTCCTCGTGCCGTGTGCCGCCGTATTCGGCTTCGGTGCCGCAGGCGGTGGCGCGGTGCACGCTCTCGTCGCCGAGTACATCCCTTTCATCATCCTCGTCACATCGCTGTTCGTGGTCGCCGGCGGGATCTGCATGCGCGGCAACTTGCACGGCACGCCTGCGCTCAATACGGGCCTGCTGGCGCTGGGCACGCTGCTGGCCAGCATCATGGGTACCACCGGCGCTTCGATGCTGATGATCCGTCCGCTGATTCGCGCCAACGACAACCGCAAGCATGCGGTCCACATCGTCGTGTTCTTCATTTTCCTGGTGTCGAATGCAGGCGGTTCGCTTACGCCGCTGGGCGATCCGCCGCTTTTCCTCGGCTTTCTGAAGGGCGTCGATTTCTTCTGGACGATGAAGAACATCTTCCCTGAAACGCTGTTCCTGTGCGCGGCTCTGCTGGCGATCTTCTACCTGCTGGACCGTCACTATTACAACAACAAGGAAGAAGAGTTCCAGCCGTCGCTGGACCCTACACCGGACTCTGCCATCCGCTTCGAAGGCACGTTCAACTTCTTCCTGCTGGCGGCGATCGTGGGCCTGGTGCTGATGAGCGGTCTGTGGAAACCCGGCATGGCCTTCAATGTGCTGGGTACGGAAGTCGAACTGCAGAACATCGTGCGCGATGTGCTGCTGGTTGCAGTAGTCTTCATTTCGCTTTGGTTCACGCCGAAGGGCGCTCGCGAGGGCAACGAGTTCTCGTGGGGACCGATCCAGGAAGTCGCCAAGCTGTTCGCCGGAATTTTCATCACGATCATTCCCGTAATCGCGATGCTGCGTGCGGGCGAAGCCGGTGCTTTTTCCGCGGTGATCCGCGCCGTCACCGACGACAGCGGACAGCCGATCAATGCGATGTATTTCTGGGCGTCCGGCGTGCTTTCGTCCTTCCTCGATAACGCGCCGACCTATCTGGTATTCTTCAATACAGCCGGCGGCGACCCGGCCGTACTGATGACTACCCTGGCGGCCACACTGGCCGCGATTTCCTGCGGCGCGGTGTTCATGGGAGCAAACAGCTATATCGGTAACGCGCCGAACATGATGGTGAAGGCGATTGCCGAAGAACGCGGCATCAAGATGCCGTCCTTCTTCGGTTATATGGCGTGGTCCTGTGCGGTGCTCGTGCCGCTGTTCATTTTGATGACATTCATCTTCTTTCGGTGAGGCGCGATGAGCAGAGCCAGGATACTTGTGACGCGGGCGGTATTTCCCGACGTTATTGAACGTCTCGAACAATATTTCGATGTCGAATCGAACCAGGATGACCGCATTCTCTCGACCGATGAGTTGGCGGAGAAGGTCCAGGGCAAGGACGGCATCTTCACCACGCCCAGCGAACGGATCACTGCCGAGGTGCTGGCGGCCAATCCTTCTCTCAAGGCCGTATGCAACATGGCCGTCGGCTACAACAACATCGACGTCGAGGCCGCCACCCGTGCCGGGATCGTGGTGACCAATACGCCCGATGTCCTGAACGAGACGACTGCCGATTTCGCATGGGCACTGCTGCTGGCGACCGCCCGCCGCGTCACCGAGTCCGAGCACTGGCTTCGCGCGGGTAAATGGCAGAAGTGGCGTTACGACACCTTCCTCGGCGCCGACGTGCATGGCGCGACGCTGGGCATCATCGGCATGGGCCGGATCGGGCAGGCGATCGCGCGGCGCTCCATGGGCTTCAACATGCGGGTGATCTATCACAACCGCTCGCGTGTCGCGCCGCAGCTGGAGGCGCATGCCAACAATGCGCAATACGTCAGCAAGGAAGAACTGCTGAAAACGGCCGACCACGTGATGCTGGCATTGCCGTATTCGCCGCAGGTGCATCACATCATTGGTGCTGTGGAGTTGGCGATGATGAAACCGACGGCGACGCTGGTGAATATCGCACGCGGCGGCATTGTCGACGATGCAGCGCTGATCGTGGCACTGCGGGCCAACCGTCTCGCGGCAGCCGGGCTGGATGTCTTCGAAAACGAGCCGGCGTTCGATCCGACCTTCCTGACCCTATCCAATGTCGTGCTGACACCGCACATTGCCAGTGCGTCCGAACCGACCCGGCGGGCGATGGCGAACTGCGCCGCCGACAACCTCATCGCGGCGTTGACGGGCGGCAATCCTCCGAATATTCTTAATCCTGGTGTCCTGAAGCGCTGAGGGAAGACGGCGCAGGGCGCCGTTTTTCACAAGCGACAAGAGATACCAGGCATGGCCGACATCCGCATCACCCAGGCACACAAGCTGCCGCACAAGAAAGCAAAAGCCGCGGCGCAGAAGGTGGCCGAACAAATGGCCGAAGAATACGACATGAGCTCGGAATGGGACGGCGACGTCCTGAAGTTCAAGCGCAGCGGTGTTTCCGGCAAGCTGATCGTCTCGGAGAAGGAGGCGCACCTCGAGATCAGCCTCGGTTTTCTCTTCAAGGCTTTCGCCTCGACCATCGAGGAAAAGGTGACCGCCAAGATGAAAAAGGTGTTCAGCGCGAAAGCTTGAACACCTTTTCGATGACCGGTGCGCAGCACCGGCAGCACGCCGGTCGGTTGATCCCGATCAACCCTTCAGCTCATTGATCAGGTCGACGTACTGCTGCATCGCGTCGTCCTTCGACGTGCCCTTGAGCGCATCCCATGCGTCATACTTCGCGCGGCCGACCATGTCGGTAAAGCCGGGACGCTTGCCTTCCACATCGCCGGTGCTGGCCTGCTTGAACAGCGCATAGATCTTCAGCAGGGTCATGTTGTCCGGACGCTCCGGAAGGTTCTTGGAATCGGCGACCGCCTGGTCGAATTGACTTTGCAGGCTCATGCTTTTCTCCTGTCAGATGCTGTGATAGTGTCGTGAACATTGTGCAAACCCTGCAGGCAAAGCGCCCCGGTGCACAAGATGCCGCCCAAAATAACATAGAAAAAACAGCCACAAAAGAAAAGCTCTAGAGGGGTTACTCAATGTTGTCCGAAGCTGTGCCGGCGCTGCGCCGCGAGAAGATGTCCACTGTCGATACCGCCTGGCTGCGGATGGATTCGGACGGTAACCTGATGATGATCGTCGCGGTCCTCATGTTCGACAAACCGATGGACATGCAGCGCTTCCGGCAGGCGATGGAAACTCGCTTCCTCAAGTTCAGCCGCTTCCGCAGTCGTGTGGTGCGCGACATGACCGGCGGCGCATGGTGGCAGCCGGAGGACATCGATCTCGACTACCACATCGTCCGTTCGTCACTCCCGGCTCCCGGTACCCACGGCAACAAGCAGGCGCTGGAGCGGATGGTCAGCGACCTGTCCGGCACGCCGCTCGACTTTGACAAGCCGCTGTGGCAAATGCATATCGTCGACAACTGCGTCGGCGAGGATGGCAAGACGCGCCAGGGCGTGATCATTCGCATCCACCACTGCATTGCCGACGGCATGGCGCTGGTGGGCGTACTGCTGTCGATGTTTGACCGGACCGCGCATGCGTACCGCGAGGACGAGCCGCTCGAGCCGTTGCCGATGGACGAGGATAACCCCTGGCTGGACCTGATGCAGCCGGTGACGCGAACCACGATTTCCGCGATCAACATGTCGACCGCGCTCTGGACGAAGTACATGTGGATGCTGGCCGACTCCAACAAGCTTCCTGCAAGGATGGCCGAAATGGGAGGCATGGCGGGCAGGCTCACCGTGGATGCGGTCAAGCTGATGGCCATGCCGGACGACTCGCGCACGCGTTTGAAAGGCACGCCGAAGGGCACCAAGCATGTCGCCTGGAGCGAGCCGCTGCCGCTGGATGAGATCAAGCTGGTCAGCAAAGCGCTCGGCGGTTCGATCAACGATGTGCTCATGGCCAGTGTGGCTGGCGCGATCGGCGCCTACCTGCGCGCCAAGGGCGACACGGTCCCGGGGGATACCGAGCTGCGCGCGATGGTGCCGGTCAACCTGCGCAAGGCCGGCAAGGAGCAGAAGCTGGGCAATGCCTTTGGCCTGGTGCCGCTGGTGCTGCCGGTGGGTATCGAAGACCCGATTGCGCGTTTGAACGAAGTGCGTCGTCGAATGGACGAGTTGAAGGGCGGATACCAGGCACTGGTGGCGATGGCCGTGCTCGGCGTGCTGGGCGCCACGCCCAAGCAGATGCAGAACGAGATCCAGAACTACTTCGCGCGGAAGGCCACCGCAGTCATGAGCAATGTGCCGGGCCCGCAGACGCCTCTGTACCTGGCGGGCAGCCAGCTCGACCAAATCATGTTCTGGGTGCCGCAATCCGGCGACATCGGCGTCGGTGTATCCATCCTCAGCTATAACGGCGGCGTGCAGTTCGGTCTGGTGACAGACAATGCCATCGCCGAAGACCCGCATGAAATCATCCGGCGTTTCGAGCCGGAATTCGAGAAGCTGGTATTGCTAACCCTGATGTCGGACTGGTAGTTATTCTTCGTCGTCATCGTCGCCGAGGACGGCGCTGCCGACGCTGACGGCGCCCTTGGCAACTGTGGTCGCCGCACCGACAGCCATGGAGCCGGCAGTCACGCCGACGCTGACGGCCGTACCAGCCACCGCAGCCGTGGTGGTGGCGATACTGACAACGGCACACCCGGAAGTCGATACGAGAGTTGCCGCGCACGCGGCGGCGAGAAGGATTTGTTTCTTATGCATGGAACCTGGAGCGGATGCTGCCTGCGCATGTTGCAGACACAGGCGACAGCGCGGTGTTGAAGAATCAATGCTGCCGGAAAGGCTGTACCGGCGGGTTCATCCTAACACCGCTCCAGGTAATTTGGATTCTGGCGGGAAAAATAAAGCTCAGACGCCCAACAGTTCCACTTCGAAAATCAGCGTCGCATTCGGCGGAATGACGCCGCCGGCACCGCGCGCGCCGTAGCCGAGAGATGCCGGAATGATCAGCTTGCGCACGCCACCAACCTTCATGCCTTGCACGCCTTCATCCCAGCCCTTGATCACATGGCCGGCACCCAGAGGGAAATCGAACGGGTCGTTGCGGTCCTTGCTGGAATCGAACTTGCGGCCCGCGCTGCCGTCCGGGTTCTGCAGCCAGCCGGTGTAGTGCACGGTGACGTGCTGGCCGGCTTTCGCTTCGTCGCCGGAACCGACGGTAACGTCTTCGTATTGCAGGCCAGAGGCGGTCATGGTGGTGGACATGGTATTCCTTTATTGTTGATGGATTGATCCGAGGCGGCATTGTAACAGTGAAGGCGCGGACACCGGCTTGACGAAACGTCACGCATGCAGGACTACGAGGGATGCCGACAGTCGATGGTTCCCCGGCAGCAGGCCGCGACCTGATTGATTCGGGGAATGCCTCTTCGGAATCGGACAAGAACCTACGCCCAAAGCATGGTCATACCTGCATCCCGTTGCCAAGACGGCATCCCGCGCTATCATCCGTACTCCGAATGGAAAACTGGAAACAGCAAGGAATGGAATTGAAATCAATCGCTGCATTTGCCTGGAGGATGGCCTGATGCACCCGGTACTCACCGCCTTCGGCCGGGCCGTACTGTCGCAACTGCATTTCCGCATGCTGTTGCTTACTGTCATGCCTTTCATCGTATCGGTCGCGGTCTGGGGCGTGCTGCTCTGGCTTGGCCTGCAGCCGATGATCGACTGGCTGCATGCCTGGTTTGCCGTCCATGACGGCTTCGGCGTTGCAACTGACGTGCTTGGCTGGTTCGGCTTCGGCGCGATCACCACGGTGCTGGTGCCGTTGATTGCAATGTGGGTCTTGCTGCCGCTGATGATATTGACGGCGCTGGTCTTTGTCGGCACGCTGGCGATGCCCATCATCGTCCGGCACATCGGCAGCCGCCATTACCCCGATCTCGAGAAGCGCCGCGGCGGCAGCCTTGCGGGCAGCTTGTGGATCGCCACGTATTCTTTCGTTGTGTTTGCCGTGCTGTGGCTGCTTACGCTGCCGCTGTCCCTCTTTCCCCCTCTGACTTTCATCGTACAGCCGGCCTTGTGGGGCTGGCTCACCTATCGCGTCATGGCTTACGATGCGCTGGCCGAGCATGCGGATGCGGCGGAGATCAAGGACATCATGCGCGTGCACCGCTGGCCGCTCCTGGCAATCGGCGCAATCGCAGGGGCAATGGGCGCAGCGCCGACTTTGCTCTGGCTGGGCGGGGCATTGTCGGTGATCTTTTTTCCGATTCTTGCCGCCGGCGCGATCTGGCTTTATGTGCTGGTGTTCGTGTTCAGCGGTTTGTGGTTCGAACACTATTGCCTGGAAGCCCTGGCGGCGCACCGGGCGATTGCACAACCGGTACCCGGTGCGCCCGTCCTGAAGGACATCAACTGACAGGAGCGATTCGGCGCGCTGAGGCATAATGTCCTTTTGTCAATCGAGCACATCCATGGCCATCGGACTCATCATCATTGGCGACGAAATCCTCTCCGGCAAGCGGACGGACAAGCACTTTCCCAAGGTGGTGGAACTGCTTGCCGCGCGCGGCCTGCAATTGTCCTGGGCGGAATACGCGGGCGACGACCGTGAGCGCATTACCGCGATCCTGAAACGCACGTTTGCCAGCGGCGATATCGTGTTTTCCTGCGGCGGCATCGGTGCGACACCGGACGATCACACCCGCCAATGCGCGGCGGCGGCGCTCGGCGTGCCGCTTGAACTGCATCCGGAGGCGAAGGTGAAGATTCAGGAGCGAATCGCCGACGCCGCCCGCGAGGAAGGGCGTGAGCCAGACTTCAATGCGCCGGAGATGTTGCACCGTCTGAAGATGGGTGAGTTTCCGCAGGGCGCATCCATCATCCCCAATCCGTACAACAAGATTCCTGGCTTCGCCATTCGCCATAGTGAGGGCGCGCATTATTTCGTCCCCGGTTTTCCGGTAATGGCGTGGCCTATGATCGAATGGGTGCTCGACACGCATTATTCGCATCTGTTCCGCAAAGTCGCGCGGCTGGAGAAGGCGGTACTGGTATTCGGCCAGGCGGAGTCTACCTTGACACCGATGATGGAGGAGATCGAGACCGAGTATCCGCTGGTGAAGGTGTTCAGCCTGCCGAGCGTGGGGGATGCGACGATACGCCGCCACATCGAGTTGGGTGTCAAGGGCGAACCGGCTCAGGTGGAGGCCGCGTTTGAAAAGATGCTGGCCGGCCTGGAACGCTTCAAGGCCGAAATCGAGCACATCTGAAGATCGAAGACGGGAAGCCGAACGGCTTGCCCCGCACGCATTACTTCTTCTTTGATTTCACTTCATCCAGCAAACCTTGCCTGCAAATGAAGTTGATCACCTCGTCCACGCCATCGCCGCTTCGCAGGTTGGTGAAAATGAATGGCCTGTCGCCGCGCATCTTCTTCGCGTCGCTCGCCATGATGTCGAGGTTGGCGCCGACGTAAGGCGCCAGGTCCGTCTTGTTGATAATCAGCAGGTCGGAGCGCGTGATGCCCGGCCCGCCCTTGCGCGGAATCTTCTCGCCGCCGGCCACATCGATCACGTAGATTGTCAGGTCCGAGAGTTCCGGACTGAAGGTTGCGGCGAGATTGTCGCCACCGGATTCGACCAGGATCAGGTCGAGGTCGGGGAAATCTGCGCTCATGCGCGCAATCGCTTCCAGGTTGATCGACGCGTCCTCGCGGATCGCGGTATGCGGACAGCCGCCGGTCTCCACGCCCATCAGACGTTCTGCCGGTAGCGCGTCGGCGCGCAGCAGGATTTCCATGTCTTCCTTGGTATAGATGTCATTGGTGATGACTGCCATGTCGTAACGGTCGCGCATGGCCTTGCACAGCATTTCGCACAAGGCAGTCTTGCCGGAGCCGACCGGGCCGCCGATACCTACGCGCAGGGGATTCGAGGGAGCATTCATGTTTGTTTATCCGGTTTCAGGAACAATATCAGGAACGATATAGGCGGCTGTACTGCACTTCATGCTGCATGGAGAGCAGGGACAGCCCGGGGGACCAGTTGGACAGCTCGTGGTCTTCGAGGCGCATCGCGGTCTGCGCTGCGTGCTCGAGTTCGGGCTGCAGCGACAGCAGCATGCGCTGGCCTGTAACCTGTCCGAGCGGGACGGACTTCACGCACGCGAGCACCTGGTTTTCCGCCCACGAGAACAGCATGCCGAGCAGGACGGCGTCGTGCGGTACGTTGAGAGCGATGGCGGCATAGGCAAGCGCGGTCGGCAACGGGACTTCGGCCTGTGCTTCGAGGATGCTGTGCAATTCGTCGTCTGCCATCTTAAGGTCGATCGCGAGCTTTGCCAGGGAATAGCCCATCTGGATCGTTTCGGCGCGGAACTCGGCGGTGTCGCGGGCAGCGACGAAGCGTTCCGTCCATTCGGTCACGGCCGCAAGGTCGCGTGAACCGAACGCTTGCAGCAACCGCCATAGGACAGGTGCCTCGAAGCGCGCGACGACGTGATGCAGAGCATCGACGATCCATGTCCTTGCCGATGCTTCATCACGTACGATGCCTTTTTCCAGCGCGGCCTCCAGGCCCTGCGAATAGCTGTACGCTCCGATCGGCAGCGATGGACTGGCAAGTTGCAGCAGGTGGAGCAGGGCAGCGGTTTGCATCAGGACTTGTCCGAGGGGCGGTGGATCTTCTGCCGAAGTGGAATCGGCGCCAGCGGGTGGTGGTGATGGTGGTGATCGTCACCGTGATGATGGTGGCCGCCGCCGTAGGCGCCGGATTCAGGCTCGAAGGCTGCTTGCTCTTCAGTCACCGTGGCACCGAGGCCTTCAAGCATGTCCTTCAGGACAGTGTCCCTGCGAATGCGCAGGAAGCCTTTGTCCGGCGCACCGTCAACCTGAGCCTGCGTATGGCGATTGCCGAGATGGAAGGCACAGCGCAGCAGGTCGCGCGGCGTCGCGCATTCGACGCGGTAGGTCGCTTCCTTCGCGGCCACGATCTTCACCACGCGGCCGTCGTCGCCCTTGAGCAGGTCGCCGTTGCGTAGCACTGTACCGCGCACGGTGAAGACGGCCACTTCCTCCCCGGAGGTCAGTTGCGCGCGCAAGCGGCTTTTCTCACGCAGTTCGTATGGCAGGACGAGCTCGCCGTCGATCTTCTTGGCGCTTTCGATTTTCGTGTGCAGTGTCAGCATAGGGATTTGTTCAGAACAGAAAATACCGCTGCGCCATCGGCAGCACCTTCGCCGGTTCGCATACCAGCAACTCGCCATTCGCACGGACTTCATACGTTTCCGGATCGACTTCCATCTTCGGCGCGAGGCCGTTGTGGATCATGTCGGCCTTTCGTACATTGCGCGTATTCTTCACGGCGATAAGCGGCTTGTTCAGCTTGAGCGACTCGCCAATTCCGGCATCGTACGCAACTTGGGAGACGAATGTGAACGATGTTTTCAGTCCACCGCCGTAGGCTCCGAACATCATGCGGTAGTGCACCGGCTGCGGCGTCGGAATTGAGGCATTTGGATCGCCCATCTGGGCGGCCGCGATCATGCCGCTCTTGAGGATCATCGACGGTTTGACGCCGAAGAAGGCCGGCTTCCACAGCACGATATCGGCGATCTTGCCGACTTCCAGCGAACCAACCACATGAGAAATGCCGTGCGTGATCGCCGGGTTGATCGTGTACTTTGCGATATAACGCTTCGCGCGGAAGTTGTCGTTGCGGGAAGAATCCTCTGACAGCGGCCCGCGTTGCACCTTCATCTTGTGCGCGGTCTGCCAGGTGCGCATGATCACTTCGCCGACGCGGCCCATTGCCTGCGAGTCCGACGACATCATCGAGATCGCGCCGATATCGTGCAGGATATCCTCTGCCGCGATCGTTTCACGCCGGATGCGCGATTCGGCAAACGCGATGTCTTCCGCAATGGCCGGGTCAAGGTGGTGGCAGACCATCAGCATATCGAGGTGCTCATCCAGCGTGTTAACCGTGTAAGGGCGGGTCGGATTGGTAGACGAGGGCAGTACGTTGCCTTCTCCCACTGCAGCAATGATGTCAGGCGCGTGGCCACCGCCGGCACCCTCGGTATGGAAAGTATGGATCGTGCGGTCCTTGAAGGCGGCGAGCGTGTGCTCCAGGAAGCCGCCTTCGTTCAGGGTGTCGGTATGGATCGCGACCTGGATGTCCATGCGGTCGGCGACCGACAGGCAATTGTCGATGGCAGCTGTCGTCGTGCCCCAGTCCTCGTGCAGTTTTAATCCGATTGCGCCGGCGCGGATCTGCTCTTCGAGCGGTGTCGGCAGGCTGACATTGCCCTTGCCAAGGAAGCCCAGGTTCATCGGAAATGCATCCGCTGCCGACAGCATCGAATGGATATGCCACGGCCCCGGCGTGCAGGTCGTTGCCGCCGTGCCGACCGCCGGCCCCGTGCCGCCGCCCAGCATGGTAGTGACGCCCGACATCAGCGCTTCCTCGATCTGCTGCGGGCAGATGAAGTGAATGTGCGAATCGATGCCGCCGGCGGTTACGATCATGCCTTCGCCTGCGATGATCTCGGTCGCGCCGCCGATGGCCATCGTCACATCCGGCTGGATGTCCGGGTTGCCGGCCTTGCCGATGGCAGCGATGCGGCCTGTCTTGATGCCGATATCGGCCTTGACGATACCCCAATGGTCGAGGATGAGCGCATTGGTGATCACCGTGTCCATCACATCGGCGTGATTGCGCTGCGACTGGCCCATGCCGTCGCGGATTACCTTGCCGCCGCCGAATTTCACTTCTTCGCCGTAGGTCGTGAAATCTTTCTCGACTTCGATGAACAGTTCGGTGTCCGCAAGGCGCACGCGGTCGCCGACGGTCGGGCCGTACATTTCTGCATAAGCCTGTCGGGAGATTTTTGTCATTTGAGCGCTCCCATGACCTTGGCATTGAATCCGTAGATCTTGCGGTCGCCGGCAAGCGCAACCAACTCCACGGTGCGCTCTTGGCCAGGCTCGAATCGGACGGCGGTGCCAGCGGCAATATTCAGTCGCATACCGTAAGCGACCTCGCGATCGAACTGCAACGCCGGATTGACTTCAAAGAAATGGAAGTGCGATCCGACCTGGATCGGACGGTCGCCGCTGTTGGCGACCTTGATTGTCGCCGTCGCGCGGCCGCTGTTCAGTTCGATTTCGCCGGATTCGATGAGCATTTCGCCTGGAATCATCGCGGCCTCCTAAGGAATGGGGTGATGTACAGTGACGAGCTTGGTGCCGTCGGGGAAGGTTGCCTCGACCTGGATCTCGGGGATCATTTCGGGGACGCCGTCCATCACGTCGTCGCGCGTCAACACCTTGGTGCCCTCGGACATCAGCTCGGCGACCGACCTTCCGTCGCGCGCGCCTTCCATGATGGCCGCGGTAATCAGCGCCACCGCTTCCGGATAGTTGAGCTTGAGGCCGCGTGCCTTGCGCCGCTCAGCCAACAGTGCTGCGGTGAATATCAGGAGTTTGTCTTTTTCCCTTGGAGTCAGCTCCATGTTTTCTCCTTGTTCAAGTGTTCCAGATGCGGGGCACGACCGCTTCCCGCCCTGCAAGCAGCGGTCTGAGCGTGCGCCATGCCTGCGTCATCAATCGCTTCGCGGCCTCGCTGGAATCGCCGAGGTAGCGGACGACGACGACGGATTTCATTTGCGTCACGCCGAACAGTTCGGACGCGGCGAGGCCGGTGCTGCAGGTTTCGCGGATTGCAGTGATCGCTCCGTTGGGGACGGGCCTTCCGACGCCGATCAGGGTGGCGCAGACCGTCCTGCCCGCGAGGCCGAGCGGGCTTGACATGGCTGTACTGTCCGCAGTCAGCTCGCCCTGTTCGAACCAAACCAGCCTGCCGTCGCGACGGATGCTCGTGCTCTGGCCGATTCTCCCCTTGGAAAAGGATTCGCCCGAAGCGGTGCGTCCGAAGCACAGGATTTCACAACCGATATAAGACGCATCCTTACCCAGTTCGATCGTGGCATCGAGCCGCACATCGGCGGCATCGAAAAAAATTGTTTCCTGGGGCAGCCATTCGAGTACGGCCCCGTCGCCCACGGAAAGCCGGACGCTTTGCTGTGACACCTGTCCATTCGCCTTGTACCACTTGGCGGCGCCCGGGGTGGTGATGAATGCACCGGCCCGCGCGCCGATACAGGCATGGATGTCGAGCTGGTCGCCGCCGACTACGCCGCCCGGCGGATGCACGACGATTGCATGGCACACATCGCTGCCTTCCGGGTACAGGGGCTTCTGCACACGCAGCGGGCCATGGTGGGAACGTTCCACCAGCCGCGTTGTTTCGCCGTCGCGCACGAAGCCGAGTGCCAGCCACGCCTGCCATGGCTCGGCGGATGCGTTTCCGACGGTCAGGACGGGAGCGGCGTCGACGATTTTCATGTGCAGACTATACCGCCAAGTGCCGCTTAACGTCCTCGTTATTCATCTGGTCCTGCGTGCCGGTCGCCACCACTTCACCGCGCGACAGCACCACGAACTTGTCCGCCAGTTCGTGCGCGAAATCGAAGTATTGCTCGCACAACAGGATCGCCATATCGCCGCGCTGGCGCAGCAGGCGGATCACCTTGCCGATGTCCTTGATGATGGACGGCTGGATGCCTTCGGTTGGCTCGTCGAGGATGATCAGCTTCGGATCGGCCAGCAGGGCGCGGGCGATCGCGAGTTGCTGCTGCTGGCCCCCCGACAGGTCGCCGCCGCGTCGGTGCAGCATTTCCTTCAAAACGGGGAAGAGTTCGAACACTTCGTCTTTGATCTTCGACACCTGTCTGCCCGGCTTGACGGCCATGCCCATCAGCAGATTCTCCTCGACCGTCAGGCGGGCAAAAATTTCACGCCCCTGGGGTACGTAGGCGATGCCGAGCTCGGCGCGTTCGTGCGGCTTGAGCTTCGTGATGTCCTTGCCATCGAATTGAACGTGGCCCTTGGCGACGGGAAGCACGCCCATCAGGCATTTCAGCAGTGTTGTCTTGCCGACGCCGTTGCGCCCGAGGAGCGCCAGGCATTCGCCCTTCTGCAAGGACATCGAGACACCGCGCAGGGTATGGGCGGCACCGTAGTACTGATTGAGTTGTTCGACGTTCAGCATCGTCAGCGTCCCAGATAGACTTCGATCACGCGCTCGTTCGACTGCACCTGCTGCATCGTGCCCTCGGCCAGCACCGATCCTTCATGCAGCACGGTGACCATGCCGTCCTGTGCGATCTCGGTGACGAAGGCCATGTCGTGCTCCACGACCACGATCGAATGCTTGCCGCGCAGTTCATTCAGCAGCTCCGCAGTGCGTGCCGTCTCAGCATCCGACATGCCGGCGACCGGCTCGTCCAGCAGCAGCAATTGCGGCTCCTGCATCAGCAGCATGCCGATTTCCAGCCACTGCTTCTCGCCGTGCGACAGCAGACCGGCAAGGCGGTTCTCCTGGCCGTTCAGGCGGATCAGCTTAAGGATTTCGTCGATCTTGCCTTTCTGCTCCGATGTCAGCTTGAAGAACAGCGTCGGCTTCACCCGCTTGTCCATCTTCATTGCCAGTTCCAGGTTCTCGAACACCGTGTGCTGTTCGAACACCGTCGGGCGCTGGAACTTGCGGCCGATGCCGGCGTGCGCAATCTCGTATTCCGTCATCCTGGTCAAGTCGATCGTCTGGCCGAAGAAGGCGGTGCCAGAAGTCGGTCGTGTCTTGCCGGTGATGACGTCCATCATCGTGGTCTTGCCGGCGCCGTTGGGACCGATGATGCAGCGCAGTTCGCCGACCGAGATGTCCAGGTTCAGTTTGTTGATCGCCTTGAAGCCATCGAAGGAGACGGTGATGTCTTCCAGATAGAGGATGGCGCCGTGCGACGTGTCGACGCCTTCCGGCTTGACCTTGCCGTATGAAGTGCCGTACTCGGCATGCTTGTTTTCCTCGACCAGCTGGTAGGCTTTTGTCGTGTCGTTCATGCCGCCTCCTTGTTCCTGCGGAATTTCCCGGCCAGCCCGAGGATGCCTTGCGGCATGAACAGGGTGACGAGGATGAAGATCGCGCCCAGTGCATACAGCCAGAGGTCGGGGAAGGCAGCGGTGAACCAGCTCTTCAGGCCATTGACGGAGAACGCGCCGATGATCGGACCGAGCAGCGAGCCACGCCCGCCGACGGCAGCCCAGATCACCATTTCGATCGAATTGCCCGGCGACATTTCGGACGGGTTGATGATGCCGACCTGCGGCACATACAACGCACCGGCAATGCCGCACAGTACTGCCGACAGCGTCCACACGAACAGCTTGAACCACAGCGGGTTGTAGCCGATGAACATCAGGCGCGATTCTGAATCGCGCACGGCCTGCAGCACGCGCCCGAGCTTGGAGGTGACGATCCAGCGGCACAAGAACAGTGAGCCGACCAATACCGCCAGCGTCAGCAGGTAGAGCGTAGCCTTGGTGCCGGGAGCCGTGATTGTGAAGCCGAGGATGCGCTTGAAGTCGGTAAAGCCGTTGTTGCCACCGAAACCGGTGTTGTTGCGGAAGAACAGCAGCATGAAGGCAAAGGTCATCGCCTGCGTGATGATCGAGAAGTACACGCCCTTGATGCGCGAGCGGAAAGCAAAGAACCCGAACACGAAGGCCAGCAGCCCCGGCACCAGCACCACCAGCAGCATCGCGTACCAGAAGCTGTCGGTGAACGACCAGTACCATGGATACTCTTTCCAGTCGAGGAAGATCATGAAGTCCGGCAGGTGGCTCTGGTACACGCCGTCTTTGCCGATGGCACGCATCAGGTACATGCCGTGCGCATAGCCGCCAAGCGCGAAGAACACCCCGTGGCCGAGCGACAGGATACCGGTATAGCCCCAAACCAGATCGAGCGCCAGGGCGGCCATCGCATAGCACATGAACTTGCCGATCAGCGCGACGGTATAGCTCGACACATGCAGGGCATGGCCGGGCTCGAAGGCCAGGTTCAGGATGGGCAGCAGGGCTAGGATTGCCGTGCAGGCAAGGATGCCGGTCCACGCCGGGCGGGAGAAGAGAGTCGACGTCATTCCGCGCTCCTGCCTTTCATTGCAAACAGACCCTGCGGCCGTTTCTGGATGAAGACGATGATGAATACCAGGATGGTGATCTTGGCCATCACGGCGCCTGCGGTCGGTTCCAGGAACTTGTTCACCTCGCCGAGGCCGATCGCTGCGATCACTGTTCCGGCAAGCTGGCCGACGCCGCCCAGCACTACGACCATGAAGGAATCGACGATGTAAGCCTGGCCAAGGTCTGGGCCGACGTTGCCGAGCTGGGACAACGCAACACCACCCAAACCCGCAATACCGGAGCCGAGGCCGAAGGTCATCATGTCGATCTTGCCGGTCGAGACGCCCACGCAATCCGCCATGCGGCGGTTCTGCGTCACAGCACGCACGAACAGGCCGAGCCGGGTCTTGTTGAGAATCAGCCAGACGGCGGCGACCACGAACAGCGCGAAGAAGATGATCACGATGCGGTTATAGGACAGCACCAGCGAGCCCATCACCGTCACACCGCCGGACATCCAGCTGGGATTGGCGACCTCCACGTTCTGCGCGCCGAAGATCGAGCGCACCAGCTGCATCAGCACCAGGCTGATACCCCAGGTGCACAGCAGTGTTTCCAGCGGACGGCCGTAGAGCCAGCGGATGACTGTGCGCTCCAGCGCAATGCCGACTGCTGCGGCGACCAGGAAGGCGGCGGGCAGGGCCGCAAGGAGATAGAGGTCGACTGCACCAGGCAGGAACTGGCGGAACAGCAGCTGGCAGACATACGTGGTGTAGGCACCGATCATCAGCAACTCGCCATGCGCCATGTTGATGATGCCCATCAGGCCGAAGGTGATGGCCAGTCCGAGCGCGGCGAGCAGCAGCACGCTGCCCAGCGACGCGCCGTAGAACAGGTTGCCGACGAACTCAGTCCGTGCAAGCCGCGCATTGATCGCGCTGATGGTGCTTACTGCGGCGACGCGCACGGCTTCATCCGGTTCGTTGTATTTGCCCTCCGCATTCTTTTCGAGCATTTGCATGAGTAGCGGTCTCAGACCGGCATTGCTGCTGTCGGCGAGCGCAGTCACCGCTTCCTTGCGCACGGCAGGATCCGGCGACTGCAGGTTGGCGGTGGCGGCAGCCAGTTTCAGGATGGATTTGATTTCGGCGTCGGTTTCCTTCGCAAGCGCCTTGTCGATCAGCGGCAGCTGGCCGGGATCAGCATTCTTCTGCAGGTCGAGCGCGGCGGAAAGACGCTCATCGCGGTTTTCCGACAGGAGCCTGAAGCCGGACATGGCGCCTTCGATTGCAGCGCGCAGTCGGTTGTTCACGGTGATGCCGTCCACGCCATCGGGCGGCGGAACAGCGTTGCCGGTGGCTGGATCGAAGGCCTTGCCGTCCTCGATGATGAATACCTTGCCGTCCGGTGTCGCGTACAGCGTGTCGTTTTTCAAAGCGTTGAGCAGCTTCAGCGCATCGTCATTCGCCAAGGCTGCAATCTTGCTGACGGCCTCAATGCGTGCATCCGGATCGTCGCCGGCGATCGGCTTGAGCAGTTCAGGGTCGATTGCCGCGTGCGCGAGGGTTTGGGCGCATAGCAACACAGCGGTGATCAGGTGTCGGAACAATTTCATTTGCGTTTCCCGGCAAAGCGTGAAAGCTACAGGCGCAAAAAAAGCCGGAGGTGGTAGGAGGAGCCACACTCCGGCTCGGTGCAACGAGTGCTTCTTCCGGCCCCTCTGTCATGCACGGAGGGGAAAGGCGTTACATCTTCTGCTTGCTCTCGTTACCCGCAATGAACGGGCTCCACGGTTGCGCGCGAATCGGGCCCTTGGTCTTCCAGACGACGTTGAACTGACCGTCCGGCTTGATCTCGCCGATCATTACCGGCTTGTGCAGGTGGTGGTTGGTCTTGTCCATCACCAGCTCGTAGCCGGACGGCGCCTTGAAGGTCTGGCCGCCCATCGCCGCAATGACCTTGTCGGTGTCGGTCGACTTGGCTTTCTCGACAGCCTGTTTCCACATGTGGATGCCGACATAGGTGGCTTCCATCGGATCGTTGGTCACGACGGTGTTGGCGTTCGGTAGCTTCTTGGCAGCGGCGTAAGCCTTCCACTTCTTGATGAACTCGTCGTTGACCGGGTTCTTCACGGACTGGAAGTAGTTCCACGCGGCCAGGTGGCCGACCAGCGGTTTGGTGTCGACGCCGCGCAGTTCCTCTTCACCCACGGAGAATGCAACGACCGGCACGTCGGTTGCCTTCAGGCCGGCGTTGCCGAGTTCTTTGTAGAAGGGCACGTTGGAGTCGCCGTTGATCGTCGAGATCACAGCGGTCTTTCCGCCGGCAGCGAACTTCTTGATGTTGGCGACGATGGTCTGGTAGTCGGAGTGGCCGAACGGGGTGTAGACCTCATCGATATCGGATTCCTTCACGCCCTTGGACTTGAGGAAGGCGCGCAGGATCTTGTTGGTGGTGCGCGGGTACACATAGTCGGTGCCCAGCAGCACGAAGCGCTTGGCGCCGCCGCCATCCTTGGACATCAGGTATTCCACCGCCGGAATCGCCTGCTGGTTCGGCGCCGCACCGGTGTAGAACACATTCTTCTCGAGCTCTTCGCCCTCGTACTGGACAGGATAGAACAGCAGGCTGTTCAGTTCCTTGAATACCGGCAGCACGGATTTGCGCGACACCGAAGTCCAGCAGCCGAACACAACCGCAACCTTGTCCTGGGTGATCAGCTGCCGCGCCTTCTCGGCGAACAGCGGCCAGTTGGATGCCGGATCCACGACCACAGGCTCGAGCTTCTTGCCCATGACACCGCCCTTGGCGTTGATCTCGTCGATCGTCATCAGGGCAACGTCTTTCAGGGATGTTTCGGAGATCGCCATCGTGCCGGACAGCGAGTGGAGGATACCGACCTTGATGGTGTCGGCGGCCAGGGCCTGGGGCATCCAGGCAGAAGCTGCGAGTGTCAAAGCGCCTGCTGCGGTCGCTTTGAGAATGGTGCGACGTGACATATGTACTCCTGAGGTTATTGGGTTTGATCGGAGTGCGATGGCTCGCGGGCAATCTTTAGCATGTTGTGTGCCACACAACGTACATACAAGACCGCGTGCTTTTTGCGGCACGAAGCGCGTTCTTGGTGCGGTTGGGGTGATGTATGGAAGAGCTCCGCCCGGTTTTTGTGCGAGCGTGATTGATATAGGTGCGTTGCTGTCCGGGCAGGCACAAAGTCTGTGCGCTCTATCCTTGCAAGGGCATCGTCACAGCGGCTCGATGCGGTGCAGTGATTTGCTGCGGCGCGGTATCAGTGTGCCGCCGGAAAGGTCACGACATGATCGGCGCCGAGGCGGATACCGATCTTTTCGCCGATGGCGTGGTTGTGGTGCGAGGGAACGAGGGCGAGCAGCATCTGCCCGCTGGGGAGACGCAATGTATACAGGAATTCGGCACCGCGGAACGCCTTGCGCACGACTTCCGCCTGCAGCGGGCTGCAGTCGTCGTGGATGACATCGTCGGCGCGCAGCAGGACGTCGACCTGACCGGCATCCTTCTGGTCGGTGGTGCAGACATCGACGCCTTGCCACAGCGGCAGGCTGCCGAGTTCGATGTTTACCTGCTGGTTCGGCAGGTCGATGGTACCGGGCGTGAAGACGCCCTGGCCGATGAAGTCCGCGACAAAGCGGTTGTCCGGTTTATGGTACAGGTTGTAGGCGGTGTCCCACTGCACGATCTCGCCGTTCTGCATCACGCCGATATGGTCTGCGATGGCGAAGGCTTCGTGCTGGTCGTGCGTCACCAGCACGGCGGTGGTGCCCAGTTCCTTGAGGATGTCGCGCACTTCCAGCGCCAGCCGTTCGCGCAGGTCGACGTCGAGGTTGGAAAACGGCTCGTCCAGCAGCAACAGGTCGGGCTGCGGCGCCAAGGCGCGTGCCAGTGCCACGCGTTGTTGCTGCCCTCCGGACAGTTCGTGGGGATAGAGGCGGGCATGCGACGCCAGCCCGACGAGGGAAAGCAGCTTGTCGACTCGAGCCTTGCGCTCCATCTGCGTCAGCTTGCGCAAGCCGAACGCAATGTTGTCCCACACTGACAGGTGGGGGAAAAGTGCGTAGTCCTGGAACACGACACCGACCTGGCGTGTCTCCGGCGAGGCAGTGAAGCCGGGACGGCTCAGTTCCCGGCCGCCAAGTGAAATCATGCCGCTCAGCAGTGACTCGAAGCCGGCGATTGCCCGCAGCACCGTGGTCTTGCCGCAACCGGAAGGCCCGAGCAGGCAGCCGATCTCGCCGCGCGTCAGGGCGAAGGTCAGGCCGTGCACGATCTCCTGGACATGCCGGCCGACCGGATAGCCGACGCGGATGGATTCAACCTTCAGGTGGCTGTGGAGCGGGAAGGGGGCGTTCATGAAACGGGCTTGGATAATTGCATGGACGTAATTCGATATTGATTATAATTCTCATTCAGAGAAACCGTACACTTTATAGTGGAATTCCATGCGTAATGCTTCACGCCCTTGCCGTTCGTGCAAGGGAGGCAGCCAGATACTGCTGATCGCGTCGCTCGCGGTGGCAATCCTGGTGGGCGTGCCGATCCTCGGCGTGTTGTCCAACCTGCTGGCCGGAACGAACGGGGATACCGGCGCCACCTTTGCCCACCTGTGGTCGACTGTGCTGCCGGAATATGTATGGAACAGTCTGGCGATCGCCGTCATCGTCGCCGTTCTGGCAGGTACGGGCGGTGTGGGATGCGCGTGGCTGGTGGCGGTGTTCGACTTCCCCGGCAAACGCGTGTTCGAATGGGCGCTGGTGCTGCCGCTGGCGATGCCTGCCTATGTCGTCGCTTACGCCTATACCGACTTCCTGCAGTTTTCCGGGCCGGTGCAGACGGCGCTGCGCAATGCCTTCAACTGGCAGGCAGGCGACTACTGGTTCCCGCAGATCCGTTCGGTGGGAGGGGCGGGCATCCTGTTTGCGATGGTCCTGTATCCCTATGTATACCTGCTCGCCCGCAATGCCTTCATCGAACGCAGTCCCCGCATGTGGGACGCCGCCCGTACGCTCGGCATGGGGCCGTGGCGCGCGTTCATGAAGGTCAGCCTGCCGCTGGCACGGCCGGCTGCCGTCGCAGGGATTGCGCTCGCGTTGATGGAAACCCTCGCCGACTACGGCGCCGTCGCGTACTTCGGCGTGCCGACGCTGACTACTGGCATTTATAAATCCTGGTACACATTTTCCGATCGTACGGCTGCCGCCCAGCTGGCGGCGGTGCTGCTGCTCGCGGTGACGGCACTGATGCTGCTGGAGCAGAAGAGCCGCGGCCGGGCCCGCTACTACGCAGTCGGCAGCCGGACCAAGATGCAACTTCCCATGCCCCTGCGCGGGAGGCACGGCTGGGGGGCAACTTTGTTTTGCCTGGTGCCGGTATTACTGGGTTTCGTGATTCCGCTCGTGATCTTGCTGCGCTTGATGCTGCGTGAAGAAACGGTAACTTTCGGCGTGCGCTACTTCGAATGGCTGAAGAACAGCGTGCTGCTCGCCGGCCTCACTGCGCTGATCGCCGTCCTGATCTGCATCCTGCTGGCTTACGCGGCGCGCGTAACGAAGAGCAGGCTGCAGGCTGCGTGCAACCGAATCATCAGCATGGGCTATGCGGTACCTGGCGCTGTCATTGCCGTGGGCATCCTGATTCCTCTGTCACGCCTCGATGCATGGAGCGCTGATCGCGGCTGGGGCGTCGTGCTAACGGGCAGTGTTGCCGCGCTGGTCTACGCCTACCTCGTGCGCTTCCTGGCAGTGTCGTACCAGAGCATCCAGGCCGGCCTCGTCAAGATCACGCCGAGCATGGACGCCAGCGCTCGCATTCTCGGACACGGGTTGGTCGCCATGCTGCTGCGCGTGCATGCGCCTCTGCTATGGCGCAGCGTTCTGACGGCAGGTTTGCTGGTGTTCGTGGATGTGGTGAAGGAGTTGCCGGCCACGCTGACGGTTCGCCCGTTCAACTTCGATACGCTCGCGGTGATCACCCATCAATTGGCATCCGACGAGCGCCTGGGGGAAGCGGCACTGCCGGCTTTCACCATCGTGATGATCGCGTTCGTGCCGGTCATTGTCTTGGCGAGGGCGATCGCCAAGGGGAGCAAGTAGCCTCAGCCAGCACCAGTCACGGGCAAGAACGAGCAAAAAAATGGTTCTTCACGGATTTCCGGGAAATGCGGCCTTGATCTTAAGGAAGAAGTAGCTGCTGTCCCGGTAGCCGTAAGCCATGCGTTTCATGACCTTGATGCGGTTATTGATACCTTCGAGCTGGCCGGTATGCATCGGCCAGCGCATGCGGGCAAGGATGCCGCGCCAGTAAGGAGCCAGT